>Ga0315915_1001798_pt1 | contig 26492 bp, 28 predicted proteins | sample MpolbnodulesMG_FD_207738 | JGI IMG/M metagenome (GOLD analysis project Ga0315915, IMG submission 207738) | Medicago polymorpha root nodule microbial communities from Los Angeles, California, United States - branched nodules | ecosystem: Host-associated > Plants > Roots > Nodule | place: USA...
ACAGTTCTTCAACGTAAGGAACGAAAAAGTTTCTGAGAACACAATTCAACCCCCCCTTCTTGTGTTTTTCTCACCTTCATTCTCCAGGCTCGTTTTATTGTTCGCGATGGAGCTCGGTGGAGTATTGATTCAGGTAACAACATTTCTCTTGTTAATGAGCCTTGGTTGTGCAACGGTGAAAGTATTGATGGTAGTATCGACAGGGCACATTTTGTACATCAAACCTCTATTAATAGTCTTATGGATCCCTATGTGAAGTAGTGGAATGAACTTGTTGTTCGACAGGTTTTCAGTGACAATATTGCGATTATGATTTTAAGAACTCCGCTATTTGACCAGGTTCAACAAGATCGTACGATTTGGAAATCCGAAAAACACGGTCATTATTCGGTTCGGAGTGCTTATTGTTTATGTATGAACGAACTCATTGACTTATCGCATCTTCGTAGGACGAGCTGTTGGACTGGAATTCGGAGACTTAAAGTCCCACCCAAGGTGAAGAACTTGGTTTGGCGTATGTGTTAGGGTTGTTTGCCAACCCGGGTTAGACTTCATGATAAGAGGGTTCAATGTCCAACTGACTGTGTTAGTTGTGACTCCAACCAAGAAGACTTTGCTCATCTTTTCTTTGCATGTCCTTTTGTGATCTAAGTCTGGACAAGGGCAGGTTTATGGGTTGATATCGAATTCGTTATTCCTTCTGCTCATATGGCCGAAGAGACTATTTTCTTACTATTGCAGAACCTTTCTAATGTGCAGGCCAAACGTTTGGCTATGATTTTATGGAATTTGTGGAAACACTATGATTTAAAGGTGTGGGAGGATGTAACGGATACGTGTACAGTTGTGATTGAGCGAGTAAGGGACCTGCTAGAGGATTGGGAGCTTACAAATGGTCTGAGAGCGGCGGTGCATCATGCACCTTAAGGAATGCAGCAACAGTCTGATGATGCTGATAGTGTTGCAGCTGTTGTTTCTGAGCCTTTAGTTATTGTCAAACCCTGCCAGATTAATTGGCAGACGCTGCGAGCGGTAGAATGAAATGTAACATCTGTTGTGAATTCGTTAAAAACCACACCAATAAAATATTTGACATGTGGAGCAAATTAATCAAGCAACCAAAACAACGTGGGTGATAGTTATAAACACAAGCAAAAGATAGAACAAAAAAGGAGAAATAGAGAGAGAACACAAGAAAATTTGTTTACCCAGTTCAGTCCAATACTGACCTAGTCTCAGGGAGAGAGCAGCTCTCCAGTCCACTATAATGATGAGTAACTTTACAAAAGACATATCAAAAGGTTACAAGAATTAGTCTTCAAACCTAATTCTACCCAAAGTCCTGAATCACTTCATGTGACCAAGAGACTTTATCCTAAGAGTGTTTCTCCAAGGTGAATCAATGGTGATTTAATCCCAACCGCAGTGTTTGTTGCCAAGAGAAAACTTTACAAACTCTAGTTTTGTTATTGGTTTCTAAACCCTTGTTTTTCTACTCTCTCATATTTCATGAGATACAAGATCTCTATGAATAGAGAAATATAACTCATAAATTTAAAACGGATATCACACTGAAGATACGTTTCTTTTTTTCCTCAAAATATATTTACTTCAAATATTTCCTTGAAAAATATATTTACATCAAATCTTCCTTCATACGGTACAAAAATATATTTATTGTCCATAAATATATTTTCAGCAAAAATCTTCTACAAGCACAAAATATATTTGAAACAAATCATTTTTATTTTTAGCAACAATATTCTTCATCCATCAAATTTTGAGTCAATTTCAACATTTCTCCACCTTGACTCTAAATTAGTGATGATGTCAATTTAACCATCAATCACTTTGCTGCTTTCTCCATGTTTTACCTTCCCTTGCTTCCAACTACATCATGGAGCTCCACAAGCATCCACCCTTTGCCTCTTCAACCATCGGAATGTCTTCCGCCTTCTTGAAGTTTCTTGCATCCAACTACACTAGGATTTTTTTTTCGTAGTTCTACAAGTCTACACCAAACCCTCTTCAACCACGTAACGTCTCCCACTACCTAGAAGATCTCCTTGCATTCAATCACCCTTGGTCTTTTAGGTAATCACACAAGTCATGCCATACATTCTTCAAATTCTGGAATGCCTTCCGTCTTCTTGAAGAATTTTGTTGCTCACAACTAGAGTCTAGCACCCATGGTCTCCATAGTCGTACCATTCCCGGTGTCATCAAATCCACCTCAAGATGAGCTTTCACTATCTCAACTAGAAAATGTATACATCCACTATGACTTTCACCTTGCAACTCCACCTCAAATGTTGACCACGAGTATTCTTACCTCCGCCTCTTCAGACAGACCATGAGTATTCCTCCCACCGCCTCTCCAGGCTGATGTTGAGTGGTTAACGTCTCTCTAGACGACCACCGCTCTACAAGGCATCATTACTAAGGTAAGAAACATCACTTTCTTCATCACCCCAACAAGACACCATAGTCTTGAACGAGTAGAGTTGTTGCTTTAGAAATTTCATATAATCCAAAGACTCTGTCATATACAATGACTCCAACTTTGACCACATCGATGTCGTGGTTGGTTCCTTCGCTGCATCTCTTAAAACTTTATCCCCGAGACACAAGACAATGGCACTTCTGTCCTTGTCCACCATCTCGGTCTTCTCCGCTTGTGACATGGTGATCCGTAACACACCTTCACCCTTCAAAGCACACTTTTGCTTTATAAAAATCGCTTCCATCTTGACCTTCCATAACCAAAAATCGTTACTTCCGGTAATTTTCTCAATATCCCACTTTGAACTCATGGTACCTGATTATCGATTTGATCCTTGCCCCACAGTGGGCACCAATTGTAGTGAATTCGTTAAAAATCACACAAATAAAATACTTGATGTGTAGAGAAAATTAAGCAAGCAGCCAAAACAACGTGGGTGACAGTTATAAACACAAGCAAAACATAGAAAAACAAAGGAGAACTAGAGAGACAACACACGAAAATTTGTTTACCCAGTTCGGTCCAATACTGACCTAGTATGGGGGACAGAACAGCTCTCCGTTCCACTATAATGATAAGTAACTTTACAAAATAGATATTATAAGAATTAGTCTTCAAACCTAATTTTACCCAAAGTCATGAATCTCTTCCCTTGACCAAGAGACTCTATCCTAATAGTGTGCCTCCAAGGTGAATCAATGGTGATTCAATCCCAATCGCAGTGTTTGTTGCCAAGAGAAGACTCTACAAACTCTAGTTTTGTTGTTGGTTTCTAAACCCTTGTTTTTCTACTCATATTTCATGAGATACAAGATCTCTATAACTAGAGAAATATAAATCATAAATTTGGAACGGATATCACGCTGAAGATATTTTATTTTCCTCAAAATATATTTGCATCGAATATTCCCTTTAAAAATATATTTGCATCAAATCTTCCTTCATACGGTACACAAATATATTTATTGTCCATAAATATATTTTCAACAACAATCTTCTGGAAACACAAAATATATTTGAAACAAACCATTTATATTTTTAGCAACAATATTCTTCATCCATCAAATTTTGAGTCAATTTCAACAACATCGATGCGGTTTTTTCTATCGCTCATATTCGCACCGGCGTTGGTATTTGTCTTCAGGATGATGAAGGTATTTTTGTTCTTGCCAAAACCATTAGCTTTGCGGGAGTGTACAATGTCGAGGTGGGAGAAGTTGTACGTTTGTTTCATGCAATACAGTGGTTGAGTGATATGCAAATGGACAACATTGATTTTGAAGTTGACTCAAAAATTAGGAAAGAGGAATCTGAGTTTGGTCATATTATTGCAGCTTCTTGCTCTATTTTTCATTCCAAATTTTCCAACTCTCAGGTGGAGTTTATTAGGCGACAAGCCAATGCAGTAGCTCATACTCTCATTGGAGAGGCCACATTATTAGCTAGCCCTTCAATTTATTATGCTATAGCCAGTTGTATTGAATCTTTGATTATAAATGAAATACTATAAGCGTCTTTCCTTCTAAAAAAAAAGATGATAGCTTATCTAAACATGAGGAGTTTACTTTATCCATTATTTGGTAAAGAATTCTCCATTCCATAAGCTAAAGCTGTGTATAACCAATATAGGTAGAGGCAAACATGTATATTATATTAATCTACTCGTATATTATTATTAATTAAAGTAACATTAATGATATTTTACAATTGTGTTTAAAGAAATTTAAACTTTTTCCACTGAACTAACACCTCACGAATAAGCTACTTGTATTAGTTCTATATCGAAAAGAAGAAAGTCAAGTTAACTACTTGAATATAATACAACTTTTTTGCTCTTATTTGCTATAACTGTGATAGCCTTAACAAGCTCCTCCTTTACCATGAATAATACAGAAGCAGCAAAAACACTCTGTACTATCTTTGTGCTCATCCCCTTATAAAAGCCTGGGAATCCTTCATAACGGATCATTTTAAGAATTGCATCAAATGTACCTGCATTTTTTTATATTAGAAAAGGGAAATACATACTATGACAAAGAGGAAGACAACAAACAATATAGTTACTTCAGTCCTAGATTTGATATTCGAAGATGTATAGCAGGTGAAAAGACATAATGTAGTATGAGAATCACATGATGAAGAAATAGTATGCATAAATGTAAAATTAAATAAAAAATAGTGCACTATAATCAGGGTATTAAAAAATGGTATGCGGCTCCTTAAATGGATCACAGTTACTTCGAGGGTATTAATCTCAACAGTTACGTGCGGATGATACTTTTAATTTATAAAAAAAAAATGGTACGTGACAAGGGTTTAAGACAACATCAAAGTTTTATGATGCATATGCGACCATAACTGAATTGTCAATGAGGCCATATCAATCGCGTCTGACTGCAATTTTCCACAATATCATGTATCACTGTCATTTAAAACCTCGACTACAATTGTAGATAATATGCAGATTATATGCAAAATTTTAGCATGAAACGCACGAAAAAGGGAGTGGAAATTTAGTTGAGTTAAAGTTTCCTTAGCTTTAAGGGTATATTACATCCACATCATGTTTACAAATCATTTTATTTCTTCAATAAGCATGCTAAACAAACCTTAATTTTTTGAAGATATATATGCTTTGACAGAAAATAATAAAGTTGGCTCTAAACCAAGTAAATGTTTCCAAAAATTAAAAGAATCACAAAGAATAATGAAAATGGTTCAGAGGTTCTTAAGAACACTGTCTAAGTTTTCTGCAGCACAGTCAACAATATTGCGAAAACAATATCAGATAACATAATTTCAGACAGCAAAGTACTACAAATGTAAAACTCTAATAAAATATGCATCCAAGGAAAGGAAGAAAAAGCATGACTAGAAGCAGGATCACAATCACTTGATCTTCAGAAAATGAATTCGGTCCTCAATACTATATGATATAGAGGTCAAAAATTGCTAAACCAAAAAAAGATGAGGACTCCTGGGACATATTTTCAGGCTTCACACCTGGGACTGGATATCTAGAGCAATACTAGAATGGTTCGACAACATCTTAGAACTTCAGTTGGGCCTAACTTAAACCTTACGGATACGACTTCTGTGGTGAAGACTGTCCCGACTTATATAACTACATTTTCAGGCTTTATCACATCCAATATGGGACTCTTAACATAAATCAGAAAAAAAACAAATTTTTAAACTCCTCTTCCTCGTGAGTCCCCGTGAGCTTAGCTCAGTTTGTAAGGACAATGCATAATACATGCAAGGTCCGGGGTTCGAACCCTAATTAATTAGTAAAACACTGTGTCTCCCCTTTTGTTACTCTTTTATGTACCTTGAACTTCCTTTAACAAGCTTGAAAGTATGTTAAGGAAGTTCAAGGTACAATGGTAATAATTTCACAACTTTATATTTTCAAGGACAGGGACCTTAGTGAAAAAATATATTAAAATCCATAGGAAAATTATGTTATATTACATCACATCTATCTTAAATCAAACCTGAGTATCTTAATGAGTTATTTCCACCAATCTCCTGTTTTGCTTGAAGCCTTGACTGCAAGGAACAAAATATGACGTAATAAGAGTCAACTACATATTTGAGAGTTAAACAGTGTGTCTGTTCTTTTGTGATTTTACCCTGAAGACAAGTTTAGATACATAGTACTGCACAAAAGACTGTAACAGACAAGTTTGTCAAAGTAGATATTCTTGATAAACCTGTTCTCCCTAAGTAAACTTGGATTGTATACTTGACTCGTAGACTCGGAGGAGTCTACCTTCCGATTCTACCAAATATTGAAAAACACTCTTGCACATAACATATAGATGATAAAAGATCTTCAACATTAGCATATCCGGTGGATTTCCTACCATTTGCTTTTGGTCACAACTTGTAGAGTGATTTTGTCTGTTCTTTTCTGTTCATTCGTAAACAAGAGAAGGAAATAGGATTTCAACAAACTGAACTCATAGCTTGATGCTGTTGCGAGTTCATGCAAGTCTGGTAACGCATTTGCATACTAAATAGTCACTTGCATTCAGATTATAAAAACCAGAAGTGGGACTGGCAGAGAGAGAAAACACTAATTGCATTGGAAATGAATGTTATACAATAGTCCAAAATCTAGGTAGTTGAATATGAGGGATTCAATTTAGAAGGAGAAGTGAATTAATTCAAAAAATAACGATCGAGTTTATGAGTACATATGCATACATACATCCACTGACAAAAAACACTTTAAAAACCGGTTACATGAGAAGTTATAAGTGGACCAATATTGGAATATAGATAGGATTTATGAATTTGAGATTTCTGAATAAGGTTTTATCATTTTTACAATAACTGACAAGGAAATGAAGAAACCATATATGAACTTACCTTGACAACTAGCAATGGGTATGTTGTGACAGTAGCTCCAAGTTTTGCTATTGCTCCAACCAAAAAGACCTTTTTGAATGACAAGAGGATTCTTACTGATATACACAAGAAGAAAAATATACGGACAAGTGACTTAAACAAATTAAAATGTTCTCCTAACACATGATTTCCACTTGTATTTAGAAGTATTCTATACCTCTAAAGCAGTTACACTCGTATCGCCTTGCTTCTTGGCAGAGCGCTTTGCCCTTAGATGCTTTAATGAACTCTCGTAAATCATAAACTGGATTGATGGATTGCATACCTATCATGAAAATTCTCAGTCTTGTAACACTGTTACATATACTATATATTAACTGAATCAGAGTCACAGCGTAGTGGAATTTGAACAAATCGTTATTGTTTCGCTATACTCTATTTAGTACAAAATATTGCCAAATAGAGGCATAGTGGCACTATAACAATGTAGTGTAGCAGAATTTGTTATTGACAACAATGAACTGAATATATCAATAAGATGATTGGTAAAACTAACCATAATTAGAGCAGGGATGACACCTTTCCAAAATCCAAGTATACCGGCTTCGTTGTATACTTCATTAGCCTTTTCATCAAATCAAAATTTCATATTAGACTTTGATAAATGTGAAAGAAATCATGCAACTGCAAATGTGAATCGACAATCTTTGGTGTACTATTCTTAAAAGTGCAATGTAAATTCCGGTGTAATCTATTGTTTTGTTACAATGGAACAAATTTAAATTTCAACATGAAAGATCATGAATGTTATTGAAAGATGTTACTTAAATTTAATGTAGCAAGAGACTTACTGCATGTATAGTTCCAAATGGTTTAGGTTTTGTAGAATTCAGTTCTTCTAAATTTTCTTCCAAAGTTGAGCCTGCTAACCTACTCTCAGAAGCAGCCTTCCTTAATGCTTCTTTCTTTTCCTCCAAGATTTTTCTTTCTGCTTGAGTATGTGTCTAGAATCCAAATATAAAATGTCAAGCATAACTGACAATGGACTCAAACATGGATATATAGTGTGATAAAATCAGCAAAAATGGATAACGGCTATAACAAGTTTTAAGCATTCGAAGTTTATGGATAGTGTTAAGTATGGCTCATGTGGGACATGCATGAATTCCCTCCAATAAAAGAGTGAGTGCTAGAGAGAGTGTTCAAAAGTGAGTGTTTCTAGCATTCCTCTATTCATTTATATAGCGGAATGACGCTCTAACGGAGAATAGGGAAAATAGAGCCTAATAGAAAAACTACTGCTGCCACTGTATTGTCGGATACATAAGAACGAATATTGGCTGAACTTCATGATCAATCATTGTGTTATTATGTTCTCTACTTATCTGTTTTCTTTCAATCCGGATTTGATTTTCAAATAGATTGTTTTCCTTTGCGGAAAACCTACGCATCTTATTGATTCTATGTGAAAGTTGTGAACTTAACTCTCTTAGCCATAACATAACAAAGGATCTAGAAGTTGTGATTTGAAGTTAAACACATGTGCATACATGAAAGTCCAAAGACAGGAATGTTAGTTTCACAAATACAACTCTCTGGTTGTTGTTGCTCTTACTACGTGTACAGTACATGTTTAAAGATCACAACCACTTACTAAATTAATCATTTCCATCAAAAAGAGACATGAATTGAATTTCAGAAACTTTAAAACTTCAAATAAAATAGTCCAAAAGAAGAAAAATATAATAATAATGCACCTGCATTCGAGTCACGAGAACCCATATTGGGTTTGTGAACAAAACGTTCAAGGACCTGCATAATAAGATTATAAGAATATCAATCAAATACATGAATTCAGGTTCATTGTGACATATAGAATGTAACACTTCAAATGAAAACGACATGATAATCACCCGGCGATTGCAGCCACAATGAGCCAACCGAACATTCCAACAGTACCGTCTCCATGTCCTTTGACTTTCCTTGCAGCTGCAATAGCCACAGCCTTGTTCTTAAAAACTTGATAGAAGAAGTAGTAAATTCCCTGAAAAAATTGATGATTAAGCATTTAAGTGGAAGTCTAAATCCCAAACAAAAAGCACATCATACCGTGTTTAAGGTTATGCATGCGTAATAAGAAACCATTAACAGCAGTCAATATGAATCAGTGGAAATACTACTAAATGGTTTTAAATTTCGATTGTGGTGATGGTTATACTGCAGACATTTATAATATGTCAAAATGCAGGAAAATGTTGTCAGTGCGGTCGAAATAACAGTTGTGATGTCATTGAGGAGATACCAAAAACCTTTGCGCTGTGACAGCAATTATGATTGCGGACAGTTAATGAAAACTATGGAAGTAATATATGATGGTTGAGATACAAATAGATAAAGATATTGTATTCTGACAGTATTCTCACCCCTAGAACTGAATATCAAGAGCGTGACAGATAGCAGAAACCTGATAGGCTCTGATACCATCTTAAAGTTTGTGGTTTGCTTAACACAACCACACAAAAGCAGCTTATGAGGTGAGGACTACCCCGACTTATACACACTTATCACTAACAATGTAGAACTCTTAACATACCCCCTTCAAGCACAGGACTAGACATCTAGAGCGTGTCAAGTGACCTGATAGCAAAAACTTGTTATGAGGTGATCTAACAGTTCTTGGATAGCCTCTCGTATCATCTTATAATTTATGGGTTGGGCATAATTCAACCATACGACATCGACTTATAAGGTGGGGATTGCCCCACTTATAAACAAATTTTCGTGTCATCTCTCATCTAATGCGGAACTCTTAAACATATTTATTACTAGTATGAGACAGAGGGTGTAGTTAAGATAAAAAAAACTTGAAATGGATAACCTGAGAAGCAGCAGTTCCAAGAAGAGAAGGCTTAAGACCACTGTAGAGTCCACCCCAACCTTCATTTCCAATAACCTAAATGGTCATATCATAATAAAAACAATCAAAATATCACAAAAACAAACCAATAAAAAAGAAATGAAACAAACATAATTTAAACCTGAAAAATCTGAAGAAAAATGCCAGAAGAAGAAGAAGCAGTAGATATTGTATTGGAAGATTGAGGAACCAAACTTTGCTTGTTCCTTTTAAGTGTTCTCTCAGTTTGTTGGCGTGTGTTTACCTGAAATATGAATATGGCAATGAAATATAATTGGTTGAAAAATGAAGCTTTAAAGAGTGCTACAAGATAACTAAGAAAAATGGAAGATAATTTTGGTTACAGCTTGAAGTGGATAAGTTAATATTTGAGCAATGATTCCACCACCAGCACCAGCTAAACCATTGGCTATGGCGTTTGACTCTGACATGATGAAGTGAAACTGTGTTTGGTTTTTTTTAGTTTATCCAATTTCTTATCGTTTGATGTTAGTTGAATTGAAGTAAAAGTGGGACAATATTTGTGTTTTAACTATAACTAACTTATCTTGTAAAATCTTGTTTTTTATTGAGAAATGTTATATACAACCATTTTTGTACAACTTTCTCTCTCATACTCACATTATCTTTTTATTCTCTCTCTTCTTTTTCTCTCTCTATTATTTTTAACCAATGAAAAGAGAGAACATCAAAGTTGTACAAAAATAATTGTTTAAATATCATTACTCTTTTTTAATTAAGTGTTTGTTTGGTTCACGGATAAAAGGAGGAGAGGATTCAAACTTTGTATGGTATGGGTAAGAATCATTTTTTGTATTCTTTCATATTTATTTATTGAAGATTACATACTCAAATAACAACACACGTGAAGAAGAATGTTGTACAAAAAAGTTCTCAAGGCCAAACCATAAGGCTGTAACGAGAACAAGTAAGGGTAAGAAAATAGTTTATGACTTTTTTTTAAATTAAAATATTTATTTACAAAATTAAACTTTATGACAGAAAATAGACCGTTTTGTGTTGGTGTTTTCTCCTTTCAATTATGTTCTTAAGTAACTTTGAACATAAAAATATTATTTTGTTGGTGTCATTCAAAAAGATAAGAATTTATATTATATTTGTTATATTTTTTTGAAAGATATTTATTTTTAGGAATATTTGTTATATTGTTGGCATCATTGAAAAAGATAAATATAATTTGTTACAATATAAAAGTGTAAAATATCTATCATCAATACCTATAATTTTAATCAAAATAAAATTAATTTTAGTCAAAATTTCATAAAACTTTTGTTCGTAATTTATACACATTATGACAATAAGAAGAGTGGACAAATCGAATTGGAGTGTCCGTCTAATCACTGATCATTATGGTATCTTTGGTATAAGAGAACTCGCAAGGAGGGAAACAAGAAAGAGATAGGCATCTTATATTGATTGAGTGATCAGTTTAGCCAAAAAAAAAAAGAGAGAGATAAGAAATTATGGACCCATAAAAGCAAGGGTTGATATATGTTTATCTCTCTCGTAGTATTAGCAGTGTTTGGTTTACCCTCTGTAAAAAAATATTTAAATTTCAACCTGTAATTTGAAGATTCTTTCGTTTTGAACATTCTTGAATTTTGACTGTACAAAATTGACAATATGACAAAGGGTAAACCAAAATTCGCTCAAATTACAGGGGACAAAAATACCTTAAATTTTAGAATTTGATGTCATGAAAGTCCAAATCCGAAAAATCTTCAAATTACAGGGTCATCATCTAGTTTTTTTTAAAGGGAGTAAACGAGAAACCGCAAATATTACAAAGGGATAAACATATATTAATCCTAAAAGAATTATGGGGTTTACTCACGTTTTCTATTTCCAATAGATGTTGTTTCTCAAAGTTTTACTTTTATCCTTTTTTTTTGGTCATGAGACATTCTTTACGCATATTTTATAACATGTTTATTAAAGAGTCTTATATTGGATATAAGATAATATGTCAATGTGTTTTATGGGTAGACCTCATCTCACAAGCTGATTTTGTGAGGTTGTGTTAAGCTCAACCACGATTTATAAATTGTATCAGAGCCTAGTTCATGATCCATTTAGCCAAACACAATTTCTATGACAGTATTAAGGTGATTAGTTCATGATCCATTTAGTCAAGCTTGAATTATATTCCCCTCCCCTCTTATATTAATTTCTACTGCGAGTTCATTTTTAATATAATCAAATTTTGAATACATATCTTTCTGTATTTTTAATTCATAATTCATTACATATGGTTTTAAACCCTATTATAAAATATGAACAACCCAAATTAAATTAAAATATGTGAAAAATTACTAAAGTCGATTAAGTATGGTTATTTAAAAGTGAACTTTATACTCTAAATTATAAAATTAATAACAAAATATTTAAATTTAATTGTCCTTGACATTTAGATTATAAAGAATCGAATTTATATTTTTTAAATGGTGATTCAAAATTAATATATATTATAAAAATATTTATTTATGTTAAAATAAATTAAAGTGTAGTCCATATTTAATTATCAAGGGAGAGATTTGTAATTCAAGCATCTTATAGGGAACGGGGTATAAATTTTAATTTTTAAGGGAGGGAAGCGTATATTTTAACATAGAAGAGGAGGAGAGTGTAATTTACTCTAATGAGAATACAAGACATCCCAACTAATTAGAACCCCTTGTAGACTCTAATCATTTAGTTGTTGTAACTTTTTATAAGAAGAAAAACACTTCTTTTGATCTTTATTATAAGAAAAACAAAATTCATGAAAACTAAAACAATCATTAGTTGTTGTAACTTTTTAAATATTTTTAAAAAGACAATCATTAGTTATGAAGTAAATATACCCACTAATATAAGAAAATGTACATTAAATGAAGGATAAAAAAGTGTTTTAAACAATAAATATACCTTAAAAGTTTGAATTTTTCATAAAAATAAGACCAACAATGGCGCATGCCAACAAGCTTGTCAGCACATTGCCTTCTTTATATATGTGGTAAAAAATGAGGCTCATATTTGTTCCATCTCTTGCGAAGATCCCAATGAACTATGTCAATGGAAGTTAGTTCTAGATTGAATGTTCCAATAAAGGAACTCAAAAACATCAAGCTCACCGCACGCACTAGACGTCGTTCTGCTAATCAGTTGTGGGAAACTAATTATCACCGATTTTATTCTTACAATAAAAAAAACAAAACTCACCCAAAACTACAAAAACATTCAAAACTAAGAATGGCTGACGCTGCGACCAACCAACTCAGAAGTGAAATTTTCCGTGTTAACTGTGATGGATAGTCTGCCACTTCTTCTCCGATCGATACCCATAGGAAGGTGATCCATCATCAACAACCACAACTAGTGGTTCCTATATGTGAGTCCCCATTTGTCGGTCCATCACGTCCAACGGAAGGAACATGAAACATCTCCGCTACAGTCGCGCTGCTCAATAGTAACATTCAGACCCATCACCAAAACAAGGTGATCGACGAGCAAAACAGACGCATCATGTAGCCCTAACACTAGAAATTTTGTACGAGTTGAAGCAAAAACAGGCATGGAGAAGGAATTAGGATTTTTTTTCATAATACATCAACTCATGGAAGAAATAACGAACATCACTTCTCAAAGAAGGAAAGAGAATGGTCATAAATCAATGAAGGATGTTGAAAAGGAGTTTGAAGAATTGGAGGAAGGCTTGGAAAAGAAGGAAATTAAAATACCAGTAAAGCAAATGATGACACTAGGCCCAAAACTAGTGAAACTACTCAACAGTTTCATCCTGCAATGAACAAATCAACCGAACAAAAGGGAACTTCTTAAAGCTACTAAGTCATTTTCGAATGGAAAGATGTCATAGAAAGAAGAAGACCCTAGTTGTTTCAACCTCCCAATTTCTATCAATGATTATTATATTTGTAAAGCTTTATGTGATTTGTGGTCTATCATAAATATGATGCACTTAAAACCTTCAAAGAATTGGTGGTTGAAGCTACAACCCAATAATGACATAATGGGTTTGGCATATGGTTCACAAACTCAAGTAAATGGGGTCGTCAATTGTACAGTTAAAAACTCACAAATTTTCTTTTCCTGCAGATATGACAGTCATGAAAATGACAAAATTATTAAGAGTGCCCTCTACTCTTGAGAAAATCATTTCTTACAATTGCCCAAACACTCATCAATGTGGAAGAAGGGGAGATAGTAATTTGATCCAATGGAGAGTACCAGTCTTATAATGTTGTTGCGAAGGACAAAGTACGATAACTTTAATGATGTTTGTAAAATGGCAAAATTAAGGTATTCACATCTAACCACAACACTCAAAAGGCCGAGGATCACCAAATCAAAAGAGTTAGGTGTGGAAATTGGTGATAACACACGCATCTGGAAGTATCTAGTGGAGCTGGAGGAAACTTTGAAGAAGAACCAACCTCTGAGATCGCAGATAAAGTAATGCTTAGAAATCCTAATAGGTTCTATCCGCTTAGGCTATGTTTGGATTGGTGGTGAGTGGTGGAATGGAATGTAATGGAGTGGGATGGAGCCATATTCCATTGTTTGATTTTGTAAAAAAGTAATGGAATGGAATGGAGTGTGATGGAACCCATTCCAACCAATACCACTCATTCCTTCAATTTTCCATTCCACCCAATTTGAGGCATATCCAATGGAATGGAACACATTAATAATATAATTACCATTTTGTCCTCACTTTTCATTCCCCAATTTCATTTGGGGGCGCGTGTTTCCCTCATTTTTTTTCTCATAAGCCTTTTTATTCCATCTCCTCATCTTCGCCAAGTCTCACTGTGTCCACTGCCTCTGCTTCTACTACTTGCAACCCTTCACTCGAACAAGGTAATCCAAAATTCTGACCCCAAATTTCTTCTTCTTGTTGTAATTATTCATCTCAGTTATCATCTATTGTTATTTCTATACCCATTTCTTATTTTCTTTTTCCCAAATTTGTAGTTATGCTTTTTTTCTTCTCCAAATCAATAATGATGGTTCTTTTTTTCATTTTTATTCTTCTTCTGAATTATAGTGGATCTATTGTTATTTGTGAACTCATATTTCTGAATCTTTATTTATGTATGTTTGTGCCCATATTCAAAGTCACACATGGTTGGGTCGGTTTCTTTAGGATTAAAAATGGCTTTTTCAACTTGGAGATTCCCAAATAACTTTATTTATGTATCTTTGAATCGAAGCATGGTTACAAAAAAAAAAAAAAAACATTACAACGAGTTTATTTGAATGAGTTGCATATACAGTACTGATATCCATGAGGAGAAAAAAAAATGAAGATATCCGTGTTTCTTCAAAGAGACAACATATGTAGCTCCTTTCCTATATCATAAATAATGCATATTTGGGCATAAACTACAAATCATAGGTTTTTTTAGTTAAATTCCTATATGTGCACACAATATATCTAGATATCGTGGTAGAAAAGATTACCCTACACAAAATGTCTTGGCTGCATGCACATCTGACATGAAATTTACTTATGTCTTGGTTGGATGGGAAGGAACAACATCCGACTTTATAATAGTTAAGAGTGCGTTGACACGTGCATATCCTCTTAAAGTTCCACAAGGTTTAAAAAACACAACAGAATTGTACAAGTATATAGATTAGCCAAACTAATAAACTCGTTATTTTTTAATAGGAAAATATTATTTGGGCGATGCAGGATTTCCTTTAAAGGCATGTCTCATCACAACTATAGGGGAGAAAGGTACCACTTACAAGAATATTCTAGGAGTCCACCTCGAAACCCTCGTGAATTATTCAACCATCGACATTCATCATTACGAATGTCGATTGAATGTGCATTTGGAGTGTTGAAGAAGATATTTCCAATTCTACAAACTTCAATTGAGCCCACATTTGGCATTAAAACTCAAAATAAAATAATCATCGCTTGCTGCATTTTACACAACTATTTGATGAGCGAAGACCCCAACCAAACTCTAATAGATGAGGTGCAACATGATCTTGTAAATGAAAGTGATTCTCAAGAGGGTCGTCAAGATCAAAGAGAAGATAATGTTGATGTAGTTAGTGGGGAGCCAATTAGTGATGGGGTTGCTGGTTCTATGTGGATATAGTACTAAATAGTTTCCTAATGAGCTGTTATTCTTATGAATGATGTTTTGATGTTTTCAATGAATTTTATTTGTGGATTGTATTTTTTAGTTTGTAATTTTTCGATTAAATATGAGTCTCTAATTTGTGGATTGCATTTGAGTTTAAATGGAGTACTCTTGTTTGAGTTTATTATATATGTCATTTGATGTGTTTAGTATTAGATATGGATGCAAATTCAAAGAGGCCAAGGAAATCCAAAGGCCTAGAAACATGCAATTGGACTACTGCTATGGATGTGGTTTTGATTGATGCATATTTGCATCAACTAACAATGGGAAATAAAAATGGAAATAGTATGACATCAAGTGCTATGGACAACATTCTTGAAGAGTAGAAGAATCACTTCCCGGACAAACCAATTTTTAAAGAAAAAATAAAAGATCACATGAAAAACATCAAAGCAAAGTGGACTCCTTGATATGACCTTTTCCAGAATGGTTTGAGTGGATTCGGATGGCATTCTACAACAAATATGTGGATTGCTGAAGATGAAGTTTGGGACAAGCTAGTTGAGGTAGTATTTACTTTTAATGGGATAACTTTCATTTCAGTTTACTCATTACAAACTTTATATGTGATAAAAAAAAATTTAATTTCTGACGTAGAAAAAACCTCAAGCTGTTGAATGGAGACACAAGCCTATAGAGGAAATAAATTATAAATTAGCCAAACTTTTTGAAAAAGATCGAGCAACAGGAGATCATGAAGATACATGCTTTGAAATGAGAGCAAGAAAGGTTGCAAATAGCAGGAGTCGTGGCACTACCATAGAGGAAATTGATCATTTGGTTTAAACCAATGAAGTTATTTTGGAGAGGTTTGATGTTGATGACGAAATAAATCATTCTAACATTTCTCCCAAAAGGCCTTCTATTTCTACTTCTCAAGATGTGTCATCATCTAGGACTAAAAAAACGAGCAAAAAAAGGTTGTTGAAAATGATACAAGCATGAGATAAATTTCTAAGACTTTGAACACAATGGTTAGGTGTTTAAAATGAGCTCAAAGGAGTGGGTCAAACAGAGTAAGAGTGCTAATGGTGGAGATATTTGGGCTAAATTAGTCCAAATTAGTGTTGAACTAGCTTCCTTGCCCAATGTATACATGTACCTTGTTAAGAATGTTGATGCATTGAAAGCTTTTAATGGAATTCCAATTGATAACCGCAAGGAAATGTTACATCTCATTGTGCCCGACTATCCTTTTTATTAATGGTAATATATTTATTTATCACTTTTATGCAATTTTATGTGTTTTATCATCTGAAATTGAGTATCTGTATATGAAAATTTGCAGGTATTGTGGAGTCATTGAAGAATAGTATTGTCAACTACAATGGGCCTATATTTGACTTTTTTTTTTTGCTTGTGACAGTTTGATGACTTGTGGACATATTGATAGTTTGATGACAATTGTTTTGGTAGTTAATTATTATTGTCATTCTGGTGGTATAAAGTGGAAGATATTTTTGGTTGTTTTTTGATGATATATAATCAATGTACTCATGAATGATGGTATTGTAATGGTTCATTACTTTTCTCTGTTAGTCAAAATTTGAAATCTGCCACTGTTAGCTCAAAATATGATATTATGCAGGTTCAATCATCTGCTATTGTTAGCATTATTTTTGTGACAGTGTGGTTTGGGAAATAATGTTTAGTTTTGGGAAATGGTTTGAAGTTATCCAAAATATGTGATCATTCTAATTGTTTCTAACTGAAACTATTTGAACTGATCTTGCAATCATTTTTTCACATGATTTTCTTGCTAACTCGAGTCGTGTTGGAACCCTCGAGTTTGTTTGGCTAGAGTGGCTTATTTGGGGCTGTAATGATTTGTCTGTTAACAGCCACTGTGTTAGGCTGCTAACAACTTCTGCTGTTTTGTTATAGTGTTGCCAGCGGTTTGGTTGTTAGCACAATGCCTTGTTTTCATTGTGTTGGCTTTTGGCTGGTGTGGGGCGTGTGTTTTTTGCCTTTGTATGGGTAGGCCCTGAATTGCCTTGGCGATGGGGTCTTATATTTTTTCCTTGGCAGCAGCTATCTTTTCTCAAGAGGTTGTTTTGCTATAATATATTGGTTGTTAAAAAAAAAAAAGAATGACTAAACATAGAGTAGGCCCTGATTGCTTCTTGTCATGGTGCACATCAAACATGATAGTAAGTAGGTAAACAAACTGATGCTCTTTGATAGAATTAGTTAAGAATTCAACTTATTGATATTTTTTAAATAAAGGGTAAAATAGGAATAAAAAAATTATAACTCATTCCGTTCCGTCAATTTTCCAAACAATGGAATGGAAAATTAGCTCCATTCCATCATAAAGTATCCAAACAATGGAATTGAATTTTTATTCCGTTCAATTCCGCTCTGTTCCATTCCATTCTGTTTTGTTTCGCTCCGTTAGTTTTAAGTTATCCAAACAGAGCCTTAGGAAGAACTGAAAGTCTTTTTTTTTTTTCTCAATAAAAATCTATTTAATTATAATATTATTATCTTTCGTCTTGATTATAAGGATGGGCATCGATTCAGGCTGGTTCGGGTTCAAACCTTTAAATTAGTTCAACCAACGCATGATGGATGAAGCTCTTGACAAAATTATGTTAAATATATCGGTGTTTCGAGTTGGACATTAATTTACTTGTCTTTTTAAATCATTAGTCCAAATCAACTTTTTTTTTTCAATTTTCCCTCTTTTTTTGTCTAAAACTGTGTTGCATGATTCATAAAAAAATAAAATTTTTAGAATGAGAATAAATGGAATTATCAAAAAAATAAACTCAAGCATTACATTCAATAAATATCCAAAAGTATAAAAGATCAATGAACCTACTTTAAAACATAGCTCTAACACATCAAGATGTTGAAGATTTTCGACCACCATCAAACAAATCTTGTTGTTGATGAAGGACATAGATCTAGCATTAGCAAAATACAAAAAGGGCATAAATCTAGCTCTCAACAACCACAACCTCATTTTGAGGGTTAGCAATACAGTCATGAAAGCTTGTTATGAGAGGATGATGTGGTGGTTGAGTGATTGAGAGAGAGCTTTTGTGGAGTGATGGAGAATGAAGATATGTTAGGGGAAGGAGAAGAATGTAAAATGCAGAGAGAGAAAGTGATAGAGAATGATCTAGAGTTAGGGTTGTTTCGTTTGGCGTTTTAGTTTTTTTTTGTTTTTGTGGTGCATAAGGCCTATCATTTAACACACATATGGTTTGGTTGGGTTCGATCACCGAGGGAAGAAAAAAAAACCACCTGACCTGAACTGGCGTAATCCGTAAATCCAAAAAAGACCACCCATTGGACCTTAAGATCGGAAATAATCGGTATGTTAGCACTTCAGTCCATGTGGGTCGGTCGGTTATGTTTGGATTGGTCAATTATGCCCAACCCTAGACTTGATCATAAAATCATGTTTTGTTGTTTCAAATAGTTGAGTTTCAGTGATTTTAGATGTGAGAAAGTCACTGTGAGTGCATTTGTGTATTTTTAAAAACAAAAATGAAAGAGAAAGTATGAATAAGATGATAAAGATAAACACTAATTCACAATAACTTTCCTATCTTAAAGTTAATGGATTCAGATCCGGTCTAAATACGTGATCAAATTGCACCAAAGCGAACAAAAGGACAACACCACTAACAACTTCGCCAAGAGGCAACAGAGACCGGTAAAAAAATGACCTCTTTTTCGAGAGGTTTGGCCGGACAAAATGACGTGAAACAATGCTTAAAAGTGGAACAAGAAGACTTCAACCGGACGAGAAAGCTCGAGCAAAAAGAGTGGAAGAGCACCGAAGTCTAATACTAAGCCACTCAAGTAGCAAGATGACAGAGAAGAAGAAAAGGAGAGGGATTGATGGCGACCTCATATTGTGGGAGGTTTGGTCGTCGTCACAAATATAAACAAACAATGAAACCTTAGAAGAGAGGGTGAATCACAAAATGCCAAAATAAAATAAAAAATGAGTTAGGAATTTGAGTTTCAATTTCATTCTTCCTGCTTTTTTTTTCTTCATCTACACAACTCTAATTATTATAGTTTTTGAGACAATAATTATCAGATTTTGGCCAGTTCGGACTTACAACTTCTTAATTTCCAACTCTCAGTTGGTAGATCTTTGGAGCTTGTTTTCTCTGTAGATGATGTTGCTTCAATTTTCCCTTTGTGGATTGGATATCTCTTCGAAACTCTATGTTTAAGTGCTTGGACATTTGATTTTCTTACCTTGAAGGTTTTCTTTGATTCCCGATCTTTAAGACTTTGTTGTGGCAGTAGTATTTTTGGCTTATTTCCCACATTTTTTCCTTGTTACATTGGGTTTAGATAATAGGCCCACAAATTATCTTTGTTCTCCTTTTTCTTTCTAATGATACTCTTCTTTTATAACAATCAATCTTGCAAATTCTAAGCTGGAAAGGTAATACATGTTTATATTTAATTTATTTAGACATTCTTATGGTTACAAAAACTCGTTTAGGTATATTTTTAAAAAGAGGAAAAATACAAGTAATAATAATAATAATAATAATAGTAAAACTTAATAATAATAATTAATAATAGTGATTGTAGCTATTTATTTTTAAGTTAATAAGAAACAAAGGGATATCTTAGTATATAAATTTAGATGGGAATGAAAATAAATATTAATTTAATGGTTCAATTAAAAGTTCATGTATCAAATTTTTTTTACACATGGTTCGTGTATCCATTGTATTTCTATAATCTTCAATTCGTCTTATATCAATTTTTAAAAGAAAAAATATCAATTTTAATTCCTTCATATTATCTAATATGTGTTAGAGGGATCTAAACAATATTCATTCATATTAGACATGGATGGTTGTATAAAAAAGAGATCTCGAATGGACAAAGTATCTATGTTTTTTATTCCATTTTGGATGGATGACTTAATTGATTCAATGTCCACAACTAGAAATGCTTCCATGATACCATTTCGGGGTGTGTGTGGGTTGGTGGGTGGGGGTGGGGGTGGGGGGATTATGTGATAATTCAGTACTCAGAAGAACAAATCAATGAAGTTTAACTAACATTTGTAATCAAATACAATGATTCAAGAATTTTCAGTAGTTCACAATATTATTGCAAATTCTAAATTGAAAAGCTGATACACTTTTTATTTAATTTATTTAGGTATACTTATGGTTACAAGAACTAATCATTGTAGCAACAACAACGTAAATATTGGTTAAGATAAACAATACGAGTTCCACCCTTTTCAAAGCCTTTGTCTATGCAATCTTGATTGCACTTTGAATCATTTATCCAATCTTCTATGCAAACATATCCTGGAGGATCCGAAAGATAAATAGGTGTCGTTTCTGCAATCAATAGAAACTTAAGTCAATACAGGTAAGGAAAACCATGTTGCATTAAATATTTATGCAGCAAATTATTAGTATCAGGCTTTGTCGAAACAAATTAGCGTTGATCACCTAAATAAAAAACACACTTTACAAATTTAAAAATATCTGGAAAAAAAATACAATAATAGGTAACTTTTACTTGTCCTTAACAACTAAAGTTTTTTTTTGTTTGTTGTTGTAATTAGTAGACTATGAAAACAAATAGATGGAACAATATAAATTTATATTTTGAGTTTGAAAATTTTATCATAAATACAATTAAATAGTCAAGAATAACATTTATCCATTACCTGAGAGCGAAATTGCAACATGACATAATATGAATAAAAGAAAAAGTTGATTCATGCGAAAGGCCATCGTAAAAGATTTCGCCTTATGATTTATTTCTCGTGATACCTTATACTAACATATTTTTTCAATATATACAATGACATTTCGTAATTTTATATTATTGTTTGTATTAATAAAAATACATTTGACTTTTACATTTTTGAAAATATTGATTACTAGTCAAAGAAAAAAATTTGAGTTAATATTAGTGCCATCACTATTAATATTATTTTCACTTCCTTAGAATAATTCTTAAAAAAGGGGGAAAAAGAGTTAATATTATTAATATTATCTTTTTTTTAGAGGATCAATTATTATGAATATCATTAATACTATAACAATATGTTTTTTAACATTAAAATAAAAAATAAATATTGATAAAGTAACAATATGTTTTTAGTTGATTATATCTAGCGGTGTGCATGGTTTAAAAACCAAACCAAACCAAATATTGATTTTGGTTTGACTCTTGAAACCACATCTCCAAAAACTGGTCTTCTGGAACATACCAATTTGGTTATGGGTCGGATCCAATTAGGATCCATTTTGAAACCGGTTTTCCATCAAACCCAATTTGTAATAAAAATCAATTTTCACGCGTATTTGTTTTAAATCCGGTCCATTTGTTTTCATTTTTATCAACATATTTTTTTGTTACATCGACATTTTTCTTTGGCAACAACAATTATTGGACTTTTTCACTAAAAAAACAAAGATTAGACTTTGTTTTATGAAGACCGGATACTCCAAAATGGAGACGTATTGTAGCAGTCTGTTTTTCGCAAGAATTATTTTAATTGTTATTATATGTGTTTATGTGTGATTAATTGTCTCTGTGTGTATTTTATTTGAGATTAGTGGATTTTGGCTTAAGATGGGTATTTTAGTCATTTTAGACTCAGAGGTATTTTGGTCATTTGACGAGCAAGGGTAAATTAGTCATTTTACTAAGAGGGTTATTTTTGGTGTTTTAACTGGAATAATTATTTTTACTAAGTTACTAGTGAGTTGGAGTAATTATTTAAGAGACGGTAATTATTCGTTATTTTGATGGTTGAAGTGTGTAGTAATTTTGGTGAATTAGTTGGTAAAAATATTGAGCTTATTAAGACAACTAGAGACTAAACTCATTTATGTGGTGACCATATAAACATAATCGTTGTGAGAAAATTAGGTCATTACATTCATTCACTCATTTTACAAACATTTTGAGAGAGAGATAGAGAGAGAAAGTGAATCAAGAGGAGGAAAAATGAGCTAGAGGGAGAGAGCTTGGGATTGAAGGCTAGGAGCTAAAGGGATGCTAGGGTTCGGATTCTTGAAGAACTAGAGGTAAGGGGGATAGCGCTCTTTCATAATTAAGTCATAATCACTTATTTTCAATTATGAGTTTAAGTGTTTTTGTGATAATTGTGACTTTTGTGATTTTGAATGATGAAATTCATGCTCCTAATTCATGTGAATTTATGGGTATGATAAACTTCATGAAATTGATGTGTTATGTGCTTGAAACTCATAGTTTTTGTTGTTGAGAAGTTGTTTTGATGATTTTTGCTTAAAGTAGTGTAAATGAAGTTGCTATTGTTGATTGTTGGTGACTTCATACTTACATGCCATAAATATTGTTGATAATGATAATTCAAAGATTGGGTAATGATAATTTAAGTGATTGTTGTTGTTGTGTGAATTTTGGAGAATCAAAGTGTTGTGTTGTTGAAACTTGATTGTTTACTTTGAAAATTAATTGAATTCATTCTTAAGATATATGACTTAAATGGTTTTGGAAAATGGGGGAATCAAAATAAGCACTTTTGGGGCATTTTGGGCAAAAATCCGAGGTGAGAACACACCAAACGAGGTTGTACGCAGCGCTGGCGCCTGAACTGTGGCGTTAGGCGCCCAATCACAGAGAGCCAACGCTGGGCGCTGCAGTCCTGGCACCAGGCGCCCTGTCAGGGACAACAACCAATGTTGTCTTGCGTCGGGTGCTTTGGGGGCGACACGTATGGTCCCTAGGCGATCTTTGGAGGGTATTCTTTTGATGTTTTCACTAATATACTTGCTGGAACACCATATGCTTATACTTGCTTTGGATTTCATAAAATGAGAGGAAACTTGATTTTTGAGACGGACTTGTTTTGCGAAAACCAAACAATGACTTTTCTTAAGAATAATGATGTTTTTACTTGTTTACTGTAAAGATGGACTTAAAGGAAGTATGCAGGCTTGTTATAGAACTATAATATCATGGAACTTGATTTTTGGCAAAATCATTGTTTTGTGATAAAAGGAGACGAACTTAAATGAATTTTGAAATTTATCGAAATTGGCCTATGAAACGTATATGTATATGCTACTGCACTCATATGTGAATTGTGTATATACTTGGTTGAGGCGTTTGAACTTGTTTACTTTGATTTCGGAGAAATAATTGGAAAATGCTAGTTTTTACGAAAAATAGACGAACTTTGTTAAATTAATGTTTTATGGTCGGATAACTTGTAGTAGACTTTGAATTCATGTTAGTATGATTGAATGTGAATGAATTGTTCAGGATTGGGTGTTTAAATTGATGAATATCATGACGTGGCTAGATGTCCATCTTTATGTGAAATGTGAATTTGAAAATTTATCGTTTCTTTGAGGTGTTAAATGTTGTTGATGATTATGATGTTGATTCTTTTGGTGATTATAAATAGATGAATTAATGATGGCTTGTTGATTGTATGGATGCAAGTATTTGATAATGCAATTTTTGGTGAATAACATAAATGCGGGGTGATAATTATGTTAATATCTATGGTGGTGAATTGTGCATTGTCGAGTACTTACTTGAAGTCCATGCATTCGTAGTCATATGAGGTGATTTGAAGTATGTAAATGCGGGGTGTTTAGTACATAGCTTCTGCAGGACATAAATGCGAGGTGTTTATTATGTCAGTGGATTCATTAACGGTAAAATTATCTCTGAAATTCTATGGTACCACATACATCTAGATGAGTCTAGAACAATGCATGCATTTTGTAATTGGTGAGTCGGGTCGTACTTGATTATGTGAATTAGTGTATATGTGCATTGGTGGACTTTGTTGATGGTTCTGAATATTTGAACCAGGTTCTAATTATATACATTATCGATTTGTGTTTGTATACTTGTGGACTTATGATGACGTTGAATTTACTAATCATGTGAAATTGAATTATGTTAATTATTTCATTTGATTATGTTTAATTGTGAATAATGAACTAATCCCCAATGGTCGTTTGGTTGGCTGCCTACCTTATTCGTATGGATGGGTAGACGGTGTGCATGGCTAGTTTGAAGGTGGGAAAAACATAGGGGGGTTGAATTGTGTTAGCTTTTTCATCTCTTTAAAACTAAGTCCAATGTTCAGAGTCTGTAACAGAGTTCAGAGTTTTATGCAGCGGATAATGTAGAGAGAGAGAGAAGAGAAAGACACGAAACAATTATACAGGTTCTTTCCACGATCCGGAAGTAGTCTTATCCCCCTTGCACTTCCAAGAAGAGTTCACTAAAATTAATATATGATTACAATGCTCAAGCACAAAAGTAAGAGACTTTAAACTACTCAAGCACAAAAGCAAGAGGTTTCCTATGCTCAAGCACACACGCAAGAGACTTCGTATGCTCAAGCACAAAAACAAGAGACTTTTAAACAAACATAATTACACAGAAAAATGTTTGAGGTTGAACACTTGATATACAATCAGTGGTGTTCACAAATACAAATCAGATACAGACTCTTCAGACTCTAAAATTTCTAAGATATGGAATTTGTTAAGAAATTCTAAGTGAACTTGATGTGAAAACAATTTTAGCAGAGTTTTGGCACTTGTAAAACTGTTGTGAGTCTCTTACAATCTTCAAGTATTCACTCCTTTATATAGAGGTGTGAAAGAGACGTTGTTGATTGCCAGAACATCAAAAGAGTCGTTGTTGAAGCTTGATAATCACCAATGATATGTTGCTTTATTTGTCTATTGTCCTAGGAGGGAACAATTTCAAATTCATTCCTTAAATAGATAATAACCAGCGTAGACACAACTGTTATCTTGTACTACTGCAGACATGAGGAGTTGAGTAGTGGTTGTACATTTGTACTATGTCCTTTTTCTGCGCTCTTCAGTGGATAACCATCTAATGCCTTCTTATTCCTCTGAAATAGTTGTTGCTCCAGGCTTCAATTCCTTCTGCAATCATGTGTATTCAGAATAACAACTTTTAACTTACTACAGCTTCCAGTCTTCAGACTCTGATGAACTTCAGCTTCTGAGGCTCTTCAGATTCTTTGATGACGCCAACTTCTGGTAGTCAGCTTCTGATGGTCTTCAGACTCTATTTGTCTTCAGACTCTGTCTTACAACATAAGCTTCCTTTGTAGATTCCTTTGCCCTCTTTTGTTCTTTCAGAACTAATACTTGAGTTTAAGACTTATAAACTTATGTCTATGGTCCTGCAGACTTGAACAAATATTAGCATATCCAATTGACATTTTAATACTTTGTTATCATCAAAACATAAGGTGGTAATGTTAAACACATTTTGTTTCAACATAGTTGCTTTGCTTTGGTGAGTTGCTTGAGGATAGCTTGGATGCTACCTCGTTTACTGCATTTCAGTGTCTTAGACTTAGAGCTCTGATTAGGGGGTCGGTCTTGTATATTTTGTTGGAACAAAGGGTGTTTTGCAAAATCACCTCTTAAGTTTTGATGATAACAAGGTATTAAAATTATCAATTGGATATGCTAAACATTTGTTCAAGTGTACAGGATCCTAATCAAAATACTATACATAG
>Ga0315915_1001800_pt1 | contig 26476 bp, 17 predicted proteins | sample MpolbnodulesMG_FD_207738 | JGI IMG/M metagenome (GOLD analysis project Ga0315915, IMG submission 207738) | Medicago polymorpha root nodule microbial communities from Los Angeles, California, United States - branched nodules | ecosystem: Host-associated > Plants > Roots > Nodule | place: USA...
ATAGTACTTTGATTATGGATCATGTACACTTGAACAAATTGTTTAGCATATCCAATTGATTATTTTTAATACCTTGTTATTGTCAAAACTCAATAGGTGACTTGTGAAACACCCTTTGTTCCAACACCTTAATGTATCAAAATTTTAAAATAGTCATTGATTGTGCATTTCGTTAATCAAAATATTATAAAGCCTTTTCATATAAAAACCATGATGGAAGGAAAACCAACTAGTAGAGTTTTTTTTTTTTTTTTTTTGTTTGAGGTTCGAACTTCAAACCTTGCATATATTATGCATTGTCCTTATCAACTGAGTTAAGTTCACGGAAACACCAACCAGGAGAGTTTAATGGTGCATCAATGAATCTTATCCCGGGGCTATGTCTAAAAAAACTTTTTACTATGTTGCCAAAAATATATATTTTGTTTATATGTTACCATAGAAAAATTATTTTCTTTTCAAATAAAAAGGAATTTTACTAAAAAAATTATATTTTCTTTTCTACAAAAAGAAAATTATAAGTATTATCCAAAACCTTCAAAATGTCACCAAGCACAAGCAGAGACGTGTTTACAAAATGTGTGGATAAAAACTGAATTTCATGATTTCATCATAGCCATAGAAAAACCCTTTTATCAATTCACCATTCTGTTCCTTAACATAACACATTCACAAACTCCAAGCATGCAATCCATGGCTGTAACAACCACAACAACATTGAAGCTCTCACTGTTCTTGACTCTTATCTCAGTTTCATTATCGGGTATTCTGTCATATGACATTCCACCAACATGCAAACGCATAGAGTGTCCTAATTATGATGTAATAGAAGCTGGAAATGGCTATGAAATCAGACGTTATAATTCGTCTGTTTGGATTTCCAATTCTCCTATTCAAGACATTTCTCTTGTTGAAGCTACTAGAACTGGTTTTTTAAGGTAATTGCTTTTCAACTAATTTATTTCAATTTTAAATTATTTGGAAGAATTTTTTTGATTAAATCTATCCATGATACAGAACTATGAGAGTTATGCCGTTGAATTCTTAGGCAGCGTTATTCGAAAAAACCTTAGAATACTTAACTTGCATGTTTAATGGAATAAAATGATTTTGAATGAATTGGTAAAGTTGATTTCAGTTAAAAATAAGTTGAATGTGAAATGGTTTATGTTTTTGATACATTCACGTAAAAGTGAGAAAAGTGAAAAGAACTATTAAATGTAAGTTTAAAAATCACGTTTGGAGTCGAAAGTTACAAATCCTAGCTTCAAGCTGGAATCAATTGTATAGACAAAATCAATTTTAATCGACATCATCCAAAGGGGTAATGGTCATTTTGGTCCCTGAATGTGTAACAAATTGTCACAATAGTTCTTCATTGTATCAATAGTCCCTGATTGTGCATTTTGTTAGTCAAAATAGTCCCTGACACTAATGAAGTGGACTATTTTGACTAATGAAGTGCACAATACTATTATGAAATTTCCATACATTGAGGGACCATTATGGCTACTTGTTGCACATTCAAGGACCAAAATAACTATTACCCCTAAAATCAATTTGTGTCTAGACTCACTTTTGATTTTTCCCACTGTGAAACCAAAGATATACATAGATTTCATCCAATAAAAGAGTGAGTGTTTTGAGTGTTGAAAAGTGAGTGTTGCTAGCATTCCTCTTGTGCTTATAGTGGTGTATTCTCTAATCAAAAAAGTTAACTAAACTTGAACCTATTTTTCTTTTTTTATCAGGCTATTTGATTATATTCAGGGTAAGAATAACTACCAGCAAAAAATTGAGATGACAGGACCTGTGCTCTCTGAAGTCTTACCAAGTGATGGACCCTTCTGTGAGTCCTCATTTGTTGTCAGCTTTTATGTACCAAAAGTGAACCAAGCAAATCCACCTCCTGCAAAGGGCCTTCATGTTCAAAGATGGAAAACTGTGTATGCAGCAGTTAAACAGTTTGGCGGTTTTGTCAAAGATACAGATGTTGGTGAGGAAGCTGCAGCGTTGAAGGACAGTATTGCTGGTACTAAGTGGTCTTTTGCTATTGAACAAAGCCGTAGAGCTGGTCATGCTTCTGTTTACTCTGTGGCTCAGTACAATGCCCCTTTTGAATATGATAATAGGGTGAATGAGATATGGTTCTTGTTTGATTTGGAAAATGGATTGCATTCTATGTGAAATGTACCAGAAACCATTCAGAAATCCCAAATAGTATTGTATGTAAGTTTTCATTGTGAAAGCAACAAGTCGAATACAGTTTTATGTGTTACTTAAGACATCTTGTTGAATTGATAAATAAAGTGCAGGCTGAAGTGTTTCACAATGTTTTCAGCTTGACTTTTTGGTTCATGTAATGTTAAACTTTTTTAGTTGGCTACACTTGGAAAATAAAATCGTTAGGAATTGAGACGGCTGGTGAAATGAGTTTGTGATACTTTTATGTATTTTAAAAGAATTTCGTAAAGGTTCTGTCAAATGAAACATAATTACCTAATTTCATATTTCATATACGGATTCCTTCTTTGCGTGCATGATGTTTGCAGAAATTTGTAATTATCGTCACAGTCGTGTACTTTTCCTAAACTTTGGAACAAATACTTCCATTCAGAAAAAGAGAACTTATAACTGATATGATGTAAACATCAGGATTTAAATTGCAGGTTTGCATAGGTGAGATAGGATCTTAATGTAAGTTTGGGCTCCAATAGTGTTAAGAGCTTTGAAGAATGATGGGGAACAAAATACATTATAATAGATAGATTGCTCCTCGGCGTTGAAGTGTCCCAGCTCCGGTCTTTCTTTGCTCACTAGGTCTCTTAAGAAGTGAAGTCAGGTTTCTGTATGTTAGCTTCTATCATGAGCCTTTGCATTCTATATGGCCTTTTCAATCCATACAATTATCATCGTCTCAAGCTTCTTTGGTTAGGATGACACTCCTTGTGCAATTGTCTTTTATGTTCTTCCTCGTACTTGCTATAGACTGACATGTCATCAAAATACAGCAAAACAAACTTCCTTTAATAAGGCTGCAATATGTCATTTATCAAAGCTTTTTTAGTTGGCTACACTTGCAAAATAAATTCATTTGGAATTGATATGGCTGTTTAAATGAGTAAGTGATACTTTTAAGTATTTTAAAAGAATGGATTTGATAAATGTGAGGTAAAATAAACATTATCACCCAATTTCATATACTGGTGCCTTCTGTGTGTGCATGGTATTTGCAGAAATTTGGAGTTGTGGAAACTGTCCTTTACTTTTCATAAACTTTGGAACTAATACTTCCCTTCAGAAGAGGAGAACTTCTAAAATGATATAATTTGAATTTCAGGTTTGCCTTGTTGACATAGGAATAAGGTAAAGTAAATGTCCTCTTGATTTACCAATAGGAAACATTCCCTTTCAATGACAATAATTCATAAGTGTTTTGGATCATAGAGGGTTGAAATATCTTTATTAATGCAAGCTTAAAATCTTTCCGAACGGAATTCTAGGAACATCATTCCCACCATTGGTACCAAGTGTGAGCCACTCCTTCCATAGCAACCATGGCAACCTGCACTTTCTCATTGTCATCCATTCCCTTCAATTCAATATCTTTCAGAAATATGTCTGTCCAACCGAACGCATGATCACCACCCTCAAATATTGAAATGACAGGTTTTCTCCATCTTTTATATGGGAGTCTGCTTTGTCGTGACTATAACTCATCAATACTTGTTATAACTCAATCTGTTTCAATTAATTCTCGACTTCTATGTGAATATTCAAATTTTTCAGGTTCAAGAATCCTCCCTGAGTCTTAAATTTCTTCTCTGGTCGCTAGATATCCTTCATACGCTTGCTCCAAAAGTTCAGTTTGTGCTTCGGTCCTTTTTCTGGTCACGACCATTAGTTGTTGCACGGTTAGATATGTCTAATACCAATGATAAATATTGGTTGGTATTTACTGCTTATTAATAAAACTCATGGAATAATCTTCTTACAAAGTTAAGTTACAAGGTGAATATCGAATATACTACAAATTAAGGTAAACTGTCACAAGCTCCAAAGAAACATACAATTAAATATACACATGCAAGACTACATGCTTCAAACACCTTCAAACATGATTTTTAATCCAAATGTAACATTTTATCGATATTACAATTTATGCAGACGAATCTGGGCTCCATGATTTGGCTGCAAAGAAAGAATAGCAGTTGGAGCATGCTTATAGTCTGCAGAAAGGTCAAATGAGAAATTTTGCAGAAGTAGTGACAATACTACTTTGGCTTCCAATAAGGCAAAGTTTTGGCCAATGCATGTTCTAGGACCCCATCCAAATGAAACTTGGCCTTTTGTAGCCTTTGCCATTCCTCCAGAGAACCTTTCTGGTTTAAACTCTTTTGCATCATCACCCCAAATATCACAGTCATGGTGAACCAAAATATTGGTATGGAAACATTTATTCCTGCAGGTAGTGACAGGTTTCCAAGTTTTAATTTTTTTTCAACAGCTCGAACTAAGAAATTCTGTTGGTGGATATTTTCTCGCTTTTTAACTATAGTGACACATGTCTATCGTAAATATACATGGTAAGTACCACGTGGCTTTTTTTTATACTGTGCCATTGTGGAGACCTTAATATATCTTAAAGGTCTCAACGCCACTTCATAAAAAAAAGTCATGTGGCAAGCTACATAAATTTCCTTTAGACAAATGTCAGCATAGTTAAATAATGATGACTAAATTTGATAACAGAAAATATGTGAGGATGAAAGTTTGATGGAAATACTTTTAAGAGATTAAAAAAGAAAGTTACGAAAACATATTTAACAAGTTGTAACGATATTATAACGATGAAACGTGTGATACATACAATTTTAAGTTGACTTAACCCATCATGATTTGGATTTTGGTTTCCAAAAACCTGCAAAACTTCTTGCCTTGCACGTTCTTGCCATTCAGGAAACCTAGCCAATAACACCATTGTCCAAACTAACAAAGATGCAGTGGTCTCTTGTCCTGCAATGTAGAATTGCTTGCATTCTTTAACTACTTCATCGTATGTCATTCCAGCTGTCTTACTCTTTTCATGACCTTGAGTTTCAAGGTTATTTGATTCCATAAGTATGCCTAATAAATCATCATTGGTGGCTTCTCCATTCTTCATGGCTTTCTCTCTTATTTTAATGATACCCTCAACTAAATCATAAATCTCTCTATCTATTTCCTTCATCCTCTTGTTGGAACTTGTAGGTAGAAACCTAGAAACACATTATACATCATTATCAAGTGATGTTAATTATGAGGGAATGTATTAGCTTATGAATTTCTAACTTACATTTTTGTCTTACCATTTCATTGGACTGCGTGTATTAAATAGAATATGCCCCTGCATTCTTATAAGATCAAATATTTTTGACCCTGCTACATAGCTGCTTCCAAATGCTGTTCTAGAAATCGCATCACAAGTCAAGTTTTGAATGGAAGGCCGGACATCAATCTCACATGATTCATCTGATGTCAACATTTCCTTCCATTTGCTAATCATATCATGGCTGCTTTGAATAAATGCTGGTAGCATATTCTGTCAATAAATTAGGCATGAAACATGTCACATTAGGAAAAGAAGTAATAGAATCCGATTATGAAATGAGATATTGATCCTTACTCTCAATTTATCAATGTGAAATGCAGGGTTTATAATCTTTCGATGTTTTGCCCATTCGTCACCGTCATAACTTACTAATCCAACGAACAAAAACTTAGCAAGGGAATTGAATTTTGGTTTGGTGAAGTCTTGCATCTTGTTAAACACTGGTTTGATTTGTTCCGGGTCCGTGATGATCACCTTTGGTATTCTACCTTCCCATAAAAATGTACTCTTGCCTACACATCACTTAATTGTTAGCAATTGTTCCAAAAGGCATGGCAACTTATGGAAGACTTACCATACATATTCCAAATAAGCATCATTTTGAATGAACCAACCCATAGTATCATTCTAGATAGTTTTGTTTGAGAAATTTTAGGACAGTGATTTGCAACTTTTTCGAGGATTTTTCCTTTTGTTAGACCCAATCATCGTTGGTTACTTCATATCGATTTGATATGGTGGTATCAAATAAACACTTCTAATTCTCTCTTTTATTTTACCAACCATGTCATGTTGGTCTAGTTGCCAAGTGTGATTGCTTGAAAGTCCTTGTCTCGAACTCCAGACTCCTAGGTTTAGCATTTTTGTCAAATAGTTCTTAAAGTGAATTTATATAATCACATAAATTTTATAGAATTGGATCCTCTACATCAATTGCACGGCAAGAACCATTAGATCTAGTGATAGAAAATTTCTATCTCTATATCTATCAGTTTTCACAATTGTTGTACCATTCGCTTCTATAGAAGATCCACATACAAGTTTCACATTTGAGTTGGCTTGTAAATTGTGTTCGTGCATGAGAATTACTAATTTTTGTAGCTATATGAATATCTAGGGCTAGTTTGCTATTAATGGAAAATGCTTAGTATGGTGAGACAATCCTTTAGCATGTACTGTAAACTCAACATGTATACTTGGGGAAATTTTCCATGACAAATAATTTGCTAGAAATAGCACTACTCTAATAAAATTTTCTTATAAAAAAGTTAAAAGTTAACATATATAATAATGAAAAATAAAAATATTTTCTTCAAGTAAAACATATGCTTATATACCGTATTTCTGGACAGTTTGGTGTACGAATGAAAAGATCTGTGGTGCAACATCGTTCGAGAGATCAAATGGTTTGGATTTGGGTTCATGTTCCATCTTCAACATATATGTTTGTTTTGAGTTGAATAACTTGTACGAATCGCCTTGAAGACCTTGTGCTCTTAGAAGATTTTCCAACCTCTTTGGTCTCAACCACAAGGAATTCAGCTTCTGGAAAGTCCATAAAGGAATAATAGCAATTATGGCTGTAAGAATCCAGAAGGTAGCAGGTGAAAGTGCCTCCATACTTGTGTTGCTTATGACCTTAGAGATATGATGATGGAGAAGACGTATTGTGGACAGAAACACCATTTCACCAAAAGCAATGTTCCTTTCACGCAAGAAAAACAAGGGAGCGAATTATAATATAATGGGTCGTGCTAACTTGTGTCTCAGTACACAAGTTACAAAAGTTAAAAAAGGATTTAAAAAATAACTTTTGTATTGAAAAGATAAAATTTTAAACTTTTAATAAATTGAATACACAATTTCCAAAAAAATAAATTTTATGTTTAGCTTCTTAACTTGTGTCTCAAGAACATAAGTTAACATTTCCTTAATATAATAGACAACAATGCTATATATCAAGGGGAACACGAAATCATCCGAATAAACAATCAACCAATCACAATTCACTGTTTTTCCATAAAACAATGGAAAATCAACAAATAAGCATTTCCGTATCATATCATACACATATAATACGTTGCACGCTTTTTAACCATGTGTTGTGTTCATACAGTACTTTAATAATGTTGCACTTTTCAATTGTGTTGTCAGTTTTTCTCTTTCAAATCATGTGTTATATTCATACTGATACGGCCAAATAAAATTAGAGTCATAATTTACGCCTTTAGGATACATTAATTATAACAAAATATTTCTACTTTTGATTCATTAACTTATGTCTTAAAGGCACAAATCAGCATTTTTCATAAAATTAAATTCACAAACATCCAAGAGCTGCAACATTAAACTATGAGTTAAGATCTATTCGTTTAATAATCTCTTCTTTTTTTTTTATCAAGCTAAGAAATGCAATATAAAACTCAGGATATGCCCTGAACCGCATACAATCAAACAATCCAAACTAAGACAACAACAGAGAACATACCTGCCAATGGAGGTACAAAGACCACATCCATCAATGGCTACCACTAAGACTAGCTATACAACACTAGCTATGACACTAACATGAACTGCTAAGCAAAGAAAGCAAACCAGTCCAGCAACAACAGAACAAGTAATAAAAAGAATACAATCTATCCCACTAAGATAGATTTAGCAACCATTTAAAATAACAAAAGTTGAACCCAAATAAGAACAACAACTGCAAGATATGGAACTTTCAACAAGACAGTCACATATATTTGGGATTGCTTTTGATCACACCCTTTTTGGAACGCGTTTGTATGTGCTCACTACTAGTGTTTTGCTTCTTATGACTGCCTCTTTTACTCTTCTTCACAGTTTCATGTGGTGAAACGGGATAGTTAGATGCCTCTGGGAAATGAGAGTTGTTATGAGCTTCAGAGTCAGTTTCAGGGTCCAATGTGCTATCAGTAGCATCAATGTCCATCTCATCTCCCCAAAATTTGCTCAAGATTTTTGCACTTTTTAAGCTTGCAGCAGACACATTCTTAGTGCCTACAATGAATTGAACTTTCCTCTTATCTGGGCCCAGAATTTCATCTGTAGTAGTGATAGGAGTGATGCTAGGCTGCAAGACAAAGTGCTCATCAAAATTAGGATCCCTATTTTCCAATCCACAAGGATCCTCAAGTTTGTGATATGAGTCAAGTTTTCCTTTTCTAGTGGAATGTCCTCTGCATTTTTATTGATGTCTGCCACATCCTTATCAATTGCAATGAGAGTAAATCCCTTGTCAGCTTGCATAGCCTCCCCTGTGACATGCTCAGAATCAACTTCAAGTAACTCAAAAGAGTTGTGAAGTGGTAGTTTTGTAGGGTCCCCAATCTTCTGAACTATACCAATTTCAGGACTTACAACATTAATAGCTGCATTTTCGTTGATATCTTTGTCTGGTAGAAACTCCCCATCTTCAAAATCAGTGATAGAGTCATTAAGAGTTGTATTGATTTCAGAATGATTAGGGGCATTAGCAGACTTTTTACCAACTGCAATGCTATCTATGGGATTTTCCACAACCTTACCACTGATCTTCCCAACATCCTCAACAGTAAGGAAGGGTAGATCCCCATCAACTGAGTTGGCCTCCCTTGTCACAATTTTCATCCACTTCCAGCATTTCAAAAGAGTTATGCAGAATTAACCTTGGGTTTGGAGATTTGTCAGCTACATGACAGATTCAAATGGCTGTGTGGTGAACTGCTTATCTGGCTTCTTTCCATTTCTGTGAACAGTGCCAGTAGTTCTTGCCTCAAGCTCACTCAAAGTGTTGTTACCAGAATTCTTACTCAAACCAGCTTTGGTCATGGCATTGTTTTTGATATTATGAGGCTTTTTAGGCACTTGGATATGAGACCATCAGCTTTGTCAGATGAATTCAATTTGGAGCATGTTTGAAGGTTGTGACCTAACATCTTGCAATGTGCACAGTATAAGGGGTGTTTTTCATATTGAACCAAGATAGATAAAGCATGATCATCAGTTTCAATCACCATTGATTCAAACAATTTCTCAGATAGGTCAACATCAATTAGGACTCTGGCAAAAATTCCAAAATGCCTAGTTTGTGTAGCTTCATCAATGGTTATAGGAGTACCCAAACCTGAACCTATTTCAAACAATGTTTGTTTCTCCCAATATTCTTGAGGTAGGTTCATGAATCTTACCCAAATTTGTGCGTGAGTTTGAGCTTGTGCTTGAGGTGCGAAATCCTTGGTCCAACGATAGAAACGCATCAATCCCGGTTTGAGATTCACATTTCCAAGAGCCCAAGTCCTTTGTATCTCTTCAATTGAACTGAATTTGAGCTCAAAAAACCCCTTTCCAAGTGGAATTAGACTCCAATTTTGCAATTGAGGCCATTGCTGGTTGAGTTTCGCTTTCAGAGCTTGTGTTGTAACTAGAGTATCCCCTTTGTGAAGGGTTAACCTTCCATGGAGATGAGTTCAAAAAGCTGCTAATCCAGACATAAGCTGTTTTTGAAATTTTCACTCTCACCGAGTCTCCCATTACAACCTTGGGAGGTAATTGAACAAGAAAATAGCTATTTGTGAACATTTATTTTTGTAGAAAATATCACTTCACAAGAAAAAAACATAATTTCACTCTTTAAAAGAATCATACTAAGAATCATACTAAATTTTTACATTTTATCGTAAAAAATAATCAATATTCTAATAAAAATTTCAAAAAATTAAATTTTATTTCGTTAATATTTTTAGTAAATAAGATTTTAATTATTATAATTATAAATTCTTATTATAATTATAATTATTATAATTATAAGTGTTTGGTGCACCAGTACACTCAAATTATTGAGTGTACCATAGAATTTGCCCAAAAATAAAGTCAAATGAGTGCTTAAATATAGAGACGGAGGGAGTAGTCGTTTAAGGTCTGTGCACAATTTTTAATAAAATGAGTAATTGTGTTGATTCCATTGGTAAAACTAGTATCATTTAATAAAATACACTTATTAATCATACTCCCTCTATTTCACAATGGGTGTCGTTTAAGGTTTTGACACACAAATTAAGAAATGGAATGAAATAATCATTAAACATAACACTTTTACCAAACCGCTCTTACTTTATAAAAAAAAGACAAATTAAAGTTGCATTGAAAATTGTACGAGAGAAAGGTTAGAGTATTTATTGAGGGTAAAGTTGGAAGAAAAAAATTAAAGTTGTATTGGAAATGTAAAATGACATTCATTTTGAAACAATTTTTTTGGCTAAAGTGATACTTAGTTTGAAACGGAGGAAATAGTTAGTTGAGTAGTTAAATTAGATAAAATTCAATAAATAATGATATAATAATGGAAAAAATAATAAATGATTCATTAATATTCTAAAGTAAAATTTATCTCAGTTATGAAATGAAATATATAATTATAATCAGCCGCTAGTGTTAAAAATATCACCACTAAAATATCCCTTTACATGTATATAATATACAAATTAAATGAAAAATTAACTATCATAATGCAAACTCAACCTAAAACCCTATCCTCCTTTGTGAATCTATAATCCCAATACAACCTTCAAAGGCAACTTTGATTGGAAATTAAGGGACATTCTGGCGTAATGCATGCAAGTGTGCTTAATAACTTCTCATTATCCTGAAGAATTGACAATGATGGATAAAACAGTAAATATTAAGAATGTTAACCATTTAATATATAATAAAGCTGCTATATATCTTACCTTCCCAAACGGGACAGCTCAGGTTCTGCCAGCAGCATATCTTGCAATGGTTTTACATCTATTCTTTGATTATCAGAGCTATATGAACAAGAAATGTGAACAATATTACAGTTAATGAGAATTGAGAAGCTAAAGTCGATACATAAATGAAGTACGTGTCTTCTGAAAAACTAATTTACAGAATTAAATGTTTACATCTGGTTCATTGCATCACAAATAGTAAATGGTAATTGTGTCAATAAAAATTAAGTGCATGTTTAAGTGTTAACAAGTAGAATTTTTTTAGCTCCAAACATAATTTTTTAGGTTTAAATTATTGTTCAGCTTACTTTTATGTGAAAGTACTCAATCATAAATTATTTTACATTCAGTACACTTTTAATCTAAATCAACTTGACAAATCGATAATTGGATAAACAACTTAATTTGCAACTTATAGCAAAAGCGCTTATGTATAAGCTATTTCTATAACAAAAGATAAAATAAAGTTAAATTGTTTTCGTGTATGCAACAAATTGCTTTCATTAGCCATTTAGTTTTTTTCACAGCTTCGGATATATTAGTCATTAATGGATCTTTACATGATATCAAAACATTTGCAACCAAGTGTTAAAGAATTCTATCGTTACAATCCCTCCCCCTTCTTATCCATGTAACTACTCTACCCAGTGGAAAAGGGCTTTGGTTGTTATTATTGTTGTTGATCATCATCATTTTGATGTTCTAGATAACCAGAAAAAGAGAAAATCATAATTTTTCACCTAAAAACTTGGTTACCTAAATATTGTTTGTCAATACATACATAACTAAATTACAAGCAAATGTCATCAACTCTTCATCATAAATGAAATGCATGACTTTGAGCATATAATTAAATAGAAAATACGCAACAGATTCGACAAAAAAGATATAAACCTTACCCATATATATGATCCATTGAAAGTAGTTTGTGGCGAAGTTTGTAGTCATTCCCAACATATGTAACAATTAGGCAACCGGCATCTGGGTGGGGCCAGCTTCTTGAGGTGGGGAACCGGAGTATAAAAGTACCACGTTCTTGAAATCCTCCTGGACCTTGAAGTGAAGCTTCTGCCTCCTCCTTGGTGATGAATCCTTCAATCCATTTAGGTGACATGGAATTCCAGATAGCATTTACCCAGTCCCTGGATATTACACACGCTACAGGGTACAACCAGCACCATAACTTCTCAAAGTTCTCTAGTGATAGATACTCTTGACATCCCGCAATGCTTCTTAGAATCTCAAGATCCTGCAACCATTACTAAAATAATGAACTTTTTGCAGGCTATTTTTCTATGATTCTGATACACCCTAAGATCAATCTAACTTGTATTTTATTTCTTTCAGTTTACTCTTGATATGGTCTTCTGATTAGAGAAAACATTGATTTAATCATGAGAGTAGAACTTGGCAATGTTTTCTCAATATATCGGTTAATACCCGATCACATAAGACTCAAACTACTTTTCTTTATGGCATTTTACCATGTTAATAACCAAACATGATGTGCTAGTATCTATGTAATTTAATGCCAATTACAAAACCCATGTTATAAACAATTAAACGTGTACTAACTTATTTAAATTTATGATACGTCCTCTGTCTCATATTCCATGTCTCGTTTAGAATGTGCACACTTCTTAAGAAAATGATTACTTATACAAATTTCCGATGCAAAATAATATGTTAGACACTAATATATCCTTGAACTTCATTTATTATTTGCCCACTATATACTTACAACTACTTTAATAAATAAGGATAGCATTGGTAATTGGTAAAAAAAAGTAATGAATGTTGTATTGATATTATAAAATGACAAATAGTTTGAGACAAAAAAATATTCCAAATGAGACACATAGTATGAGACAGAGGGAGTAGTAGTTTTCCTTAAAGAAACAACAAAGAAATCGGACCTGATGAGAGAGAGATCTTGACCCACAAGAAGCAATCTTCATGAATTGCTCTTCAACCTCATACACAGCGCTCTTCCAAGGAATGGGGTGGTTGTTTGGAGACATTGCCAACCAAAGATTAGTTCCATCTTCTATCAATCTCTTGGAAATTAATATTTGGTTTCTGATTTAAAAAAAGCCAGTAATTAAAGAGGAAACATGCTGGGTAATTCCAATAAACGCGGTTAATTATATGAATAAAACTGGAAGAAATTAGTGTTTCTTGTTATACTGCAAAATAATGACAGAAGGATGTGAAAGGCGCAGAAGCATATTCATGCATAATACTCAAATAAGAATTTCCCCTCTCCCCAAGCCTCTCTGAGACAGTGCCCCGATCGTTACGCCTTTCGTGCGGGTCAGAACTTACCCGACAAGGAATTTAAGTTTATTTATGATATGGTCCAAACTTTGAAAAAGTGTTCGCTAGTGGAAGGCATCCCTCACCTTACAAGCCGGTTTATCGAGGTTCAGATTCAAAGATGGTATCAGTGCCTGCCTAAGTCATGTCGTGTCACCCATTATAGGGAAGCTTGGGTGTCGCCCCAAATTTTCAGACCTAGACACGGGACATGGTGTTAAGAGTGCCACATTGGATGTGATATGACCTGAAAAAGTGTTTACAGGAGGGAGACATCTACCACCATACAACTCGGTGTTATAGAGTTGAATTAAGCCAAAACGAAATTCTAATATGGCATCAGGGCTTATTCGAGATATGTTGTCACCTATCATCGGGTCACAATCCAAATGCTCAATCTTGGACGTGTGGCAGAGTAATAAGAGTCTCTCATTGGATGTGACATGGCATGAAAAAATGTATATAAGAAAGGAGTCATCCATACACCTCGCAAGCAGGCTTTATGATGTTGATTTAAGCCAAACCCAAATTGTAAGAATCTTCAAGAACATTCTACTAGAATTTAGGTTTAGTGCATTATAGCATTCACATTGAGGTCTGCAGTGTTGCATCTTTCAATAGTAGCAGTTGTATTTGCTATTGTGGCCAGGATTGTGAAAAATCATGATTATTGCAGGGCTATTCTTCAAATGGCCAAAACCCAATATATACCCCCGTGTTGTGTTATTCATGGAACCTATCTTTTGTAGCTTCTTCCAGACTTGGCTTCCTAAAAGTAACACGAGGTTTCTGTTGATCTAGTATAGGCACGACCCATTCAACAACTGGGATAGCTGTGAACCAGCATGCAATGGGATGAGCTTGGACCAGTCTGCAGTTGGAATAGCCAAAGGGTTACAATGATTTTCTGAATCCTTTTTTTTTTTTTGCATCCATAGGGTATAGTTATGTATCGAACAAATACAGATAAAATTTAGTGGAAGAGGCAACCTAGGAGAAGTAAGAGCAATTTCGAGGGAGAAAAACCTCTACTTGGCAGCATTAAGCATCGGAATACGGATCGGTGAGTCAAGAGCAGCCAAGCAAGGATAGAATTTAACCAAGGACATGCAAGCAATAGTTGTGCAACAAGTGCCTAAAGGAAAGAAGCCTCTACGCACCACCATGTGAGTCTGTTGGTGCACACGAGTGAAATACCACAAGGGAAGAAAAAAATGGTGTAAACATCCAGAATGGTGCATTAACTTTGATTGTCCTGAGATTTAGGGGACTGGTAGTTCAGAGGACGGCTATTCTAATGGTGGTGGACTCACTAAACAAGTTGCAAAAAAATAATTGGGTGGTGGCAAATGGTGGCAACAGTGGCTGGAAAACGGTTCTAAACACACCGATAGAAAGAAACAGTTGAGGAGCTCGGAAACCGGAGAAGAGTGACAACATAAAAAGAAACAAATTATTGATAATGAAATTATTGTAGCAGAGTTTCAGAGTTCAGGGATATCATATTTAAGTTATATTGAAGAAAAGAGAAAAACATAAAGACTTCTAGTATGATTGTAAGAGTCCCATATTGGATGAGATATGACATAAAAAGTGTGTATATAAGTGGCAGGCATCTCTCACCTTACAAGCTAGTTTTGTAGGGTTGAGTTATGCTCAGTCTGAATAAAGATGGCAGTATCAGAGCCTATCTACGAACCATTGGAACCCGCTATTGGACAACTCAAGATAGGAACAAGATATCATAAGATATACTTGCATATCATCTAACAAAGATCTATAATTTAAAGAATCGTTGTTGATTAACATATGATTTTTTCAGAACAACCTTTCTAGTAACTAGCAATTTTGTCCGGACTATCATCCTCATTTGGCACTAACGCAATCAAATATAACTGCATAAAGAAAAATCACCTACCCATGGTGGGAACATCCTGAAAAGTGTGAAACACTATGAGCCAACTCTGAAATTTCTTTGTCTGAAGCAGAGATGGCAATTTCTTTAAGCATCTGAGATCTCTCGGCCAAGCCTGCCAGACAGTATTTGAAAATGGTCATATCCGATATTTGATATCTTCTACTTTCCAGGCTATTTGAAGGTGAATATCTCTCCCCTGTACTCTCTGATGATTCAGATGGAGAGACATCTGCTTCTTCAAAGTTAAGAGATCTGCCATCCAAGCTTTTTGGAAATCCCTTCTCAACCTAATTTTATATAAGACAAATATCATAAAAATAGTTAAAGGAAACATCTGGAAAGGTTTATAAAGCATGCAAGTATGTCAGTCAGAAAATGGCTCCATTTAGTAAAACAAAGCCATAAGCTAAGCTGATAGAAAAGCTAGCTTATAGCTGAAAAGCCAGTAGGTTGAAGTTAAAGAGTTTGGTAAATTCAACTGTTGTAAATATAAAATGACATAAAAGTAAATAATTATTTAATTTGAAATGTATCAAATTTAAAAATAAATAAATAAATGATTTGAGTTTCAATCCAATCCCTTCCCTTTCTTCCTCACTTCTTGCTCGTAATGGTTCAAGTCATCAAGGACAAATTGTGCAGTACACATTGAAGTCACCCATTTTTAAAGATGTAATGGTTTTATATCTGAGATTTTTGTTTGGGACAAATTGTTGTATGTGTAATGAAAAAGTCACTCGTCTATTTCTCTAGCACCAATTGTAATTAAAAAACATATTGACATTAGAGGGCTACTATATATTATCGTTGGTGCTTCTATCTTTCTATGGTATCAATCAAACTACATATAATGCTTCTTTTTTTTTTTTGAGTGGCAAGACAAATGATAGTACTTAGTTGTTAGATTAGTTTTTTTCTCCTTCGTCTTATCCCTTAGCTTAAAGCCTTAAACCAGTTGAGCTACCCAACCCCCCACTACATATATGATTGTTGACTTAAGAATGAAGCAAAGAAGATTATTGATTGTGCAGAACAGAGATGGGGTGTCAGATTTCAATTCGATAATTTTGCTCAAATATGAACATTGGACTTGCCAGACATGCTTGATTTGATGTTCTTGGCTTTTTTCTATTTAGGATATTTAAAAAAATAATAATTGGTAATAGATAATACGTGCACTTTTTAATTGAGTTATTGGGTAGCTATTTTTTTACAAAAGGTTGACGAAGTATTAAAATTAAAATAATAAAGATAAAAATGTGAGAAAATGTAAAAAAAAAAACTATAAGCTATAAACTCAAACAATACTTGAAATAGCATCTCCAAAAAATCTATAAGCTGGTGAGAGAAGCTTGTTTACCAAACGCATCTCATTTGATCAAACAAGCTTATAAGCTTTTCCAGTAAGCTATAAACTAGCTTATTGACATTACCAAACAGAGCCAATGTTTAAGTTACACCACTTACATTAAAAATTTATGCTATAGTTTAGAAATGTGAGAATATATACGTCGAATATTTTCTTCACAATATCATTTTGTTATTTTTAACATGTTTAGTGAACAATATAAAACAAAGCATCCTAAGACATCTTCCTAAATGCGTAAGCTTTCTAGCTAGTTGGGCACTTAATACAAAGTGTGTCTGACCGAGGTTCCTTATAGTTATATCTTTACACAAGGATTCAGTGACCAGAAATTCGAAAAGTAAAGCAAGTATTTCGCAATTTATTGTATTTTAACTACTCTCCTTACTCTGTTCAGTGAGGTCCTCGATTTTCTGGAGAGCTCTAGTTACAATCAGTATTCTAAAAATTCAAAACATGCTAATTAAAATTCCAGTACATTCAAGTTGAAAAAGCTTGTGAATAATCAAAGCCTATCAAACACAAAATGAATGAAAAAAGCTGGTAGAAAATAGAGACATTCAAGTTGTCTCTGTAGTGATGATCACACCACCCTGTAGTGAGTGGAGTACCATGTAAAAAATAATATTCATAAAAGCAACAACCTACTGAGTAGGCGCCATCCGTGCACATCCCAGGTTTCAATTTATGTTTTTTTAAATATAATTACGTATGTTACTTTATGCTTGAGATAAAATAAGAATACAAACGAAACAGGAAAGTACCTGATTAGCAGTCCATACATGAGAATTATTACATTCTACACCAGATTGCTTTAAGATGGGGTTGGCCTTAACTGATACAGATATCTTGTCAAGTCCAACTCTAAACCTCTTCATCAGTGGGTTGGTTTTTTCTTCGTGACCAGAATTCATACTTTCCAATGACACATCATCAATTGCTGAAGATTGGGACAAATTGAGTCTTTCAAGAGCATAAGTTGACTTTTTCCACACCAGCGTGGATAATTTTGTGTTACGGCTCCTGGAGATGCATCGAATCGGACGGGTGTTTGTCTGAAGGAAAGGATAATCTCCTAATTTTGGAACACAAAATCTGATGAGGAACAACCTGCTATCACACTTGGATGAAAGCTGGCAAAAGGAACAATGGTTACTGATGGAGCAAGAGAATAATGGAAAGAAATTACATTTACCAAAAATTTAGACCAAAATTTGAAATAAAAATAAATAAAATAAACCAGGTCATTGTAATTTGTAAGTCAATTCCTCAACTTCTCTTGTACTAGTATTATTATTATTAGTATTAGTATTATTATTAGGAACAGTTATGTTTTAGGCAGTTACTAGAGAATAAGCTACTGGATAAATAAGGGATCTGAAGGACAACGTCAGTAGTCATTTTATTGGGGGACTGGTTATTCGTTGGGAGAGACCAAGCTCTCGAATTATTGGAGGGGAGAGAACCAAGACTCTCGAATTACTTGGGATTATATTGTAATCTTACTATTAGTTTATATTTTGATATCTGTTCCTATCAGTCTATAAATAGGAGAACACAAAGGTTAGAGAGTATCTTTGAGTATTTGTAATTTTTAAAGGAGTATTCTCTATTGTGAAGGGGAAACTCTTGGAGGAGGGATTAGTTCCTAATTCTTAATAAAAGTGACAAGACTAATAGAGATGCTAGTGATACTGTGATAGGAGATCCAGTTTAGGGTATTGTGTACTTAATGGATGAAACCCATCTCGGGGAAGAGTAAAAAGAAATTTATTCTTTCTAGGTCAAGCTTAGAGATCGATTATCATGCTTTGGGAAGCTAATATTATTGTAAACTTTTCTAGCTGATCATGTGCTTCAAGAATTGAAGTTTTTTGAGATACAAGTCCTATGGAACTTGATTGTGATAATCAATCAGAATTTGACCCCTCTTCAAATCTAATCTTTCATGTGAGGAATAGACACATAAGTAGATTGTCCTTTTATCCTAGAAACTAGAAAAGATCGCTCTCTGGCATCATCAGGACCAAGGTAGACAAACTCGCGATCCAACTCGTAGGTAGATTCTTGACCCGGTTGGTGTTTCGCTTTCCAGAAATCCGGATTTCAGGGTCGGGTTCGTGACCCAGATTCACCCATATCAACAGGCTGTCCAAATGCATCTGATAAAACAACGTCTATTATTCTCTGAAACAGTTTCTGATTCCCTCATTAAACCCATTGATTATTGAAAATCTTCCCAATACACCCACTATCAATAATTAGGGAAATTTTCCAATACACCCATAAATCATGGAACCTTACCAATGGTTTTTTTTTTTATGGTTATATGTGTTATTTGCTACCGTTTTGGAGCTTTAAAGATGTTTTTAGGTGTGATGTGCTACTGTTTTGAATTTTAGAATTGTTGTTTTAATGTGCTACTGTTAATGAATATGAGTGTTATTTGAAGTTTTTTTCTATTAAATTATGCTGCTTAATATGAATATGTATGAATTTATATGGAATATATATGAATTTTTAAATTTGGTAGGATCTTACTATCCGTGTTACGATCCCCTGATTCACAATCTCGTGGGTCCTATCCGATCTTACTTAGGATCTCGAGTTTGTCTACCTTGATCAGGACATCTTTAATAAGTTCCAAAGATTCACCCAGCAAACATTGCCACTGAATGATCATGGGGTCCTAGGATAACTTGCATATGTAATAAGCCAAATACAAATCATACATATGCTACAGCTTGAGGGGAAGTGGACTGCAACCTTATTTCTACGATTCTTTCCTGATTTCCTTTTTTAATCTTTGATATTGAAGTTTACATTCTTTCCTATCCCTAAGTCTTTGGGATTCTTTGATTCGGTGCATTGTGTATATATAAATGTTAAGAAACCCACATTGGATGAGATAAGGCCTGAACATATGTTTATAAGTGGAGTGGGGGTGGTCCACACCTTATAAGCCGGTTTTACAAGGTCAAGTTAAGCCCAGCCCAAATTTTAAGATAATATCAGAGCCTATCCAAGATATGTTGGACCACCTGCTGTCTGGCCACTCAGGTCACACTCTAGATGTTGCATCGGGGGTGTGTGTTAAGAATCCCACGTTGGATGAGGTAAGACCTGGGCATATGTTTATAAGTCGGGGTAGTCCTCACTTTATAAGCCGGTTTTGTAAGGCTGAGTGACGCCCACCCGATTTCTAAGAATAAGTGTACTAATATCCACTTGGTCCGTGAATAATACCAGATAGTGGTATTATAAGTAGAACCAATGTTCATGCGGTATTTTTACCTGAGATATCCTGAGCTTAAATGATGCACGACCCAACAAAAATTTACTAGGCCTTTCACAAGAAGAAAATTCAATTCCATCATAGCTAGACAAAAGGGGTGCTTCGTCATCAGTTGTATTCTCGACTGGAGCCCCAGTGTCAGCATACACAAGTGAAGCAAAAACCTACAATAACCAGAAAAAGGTAACGTGAATATTAAAAATTCCAACTTCCTTTCAAGTAGAGAGCCTTAACTTGAGAAGTATTAAACCAAGGAGGACTATAAACCTCATTCTCCATATCAACAGGCTGTCCAAATGCATCTGATAAAACAACGTCTAAAGAGACATTCCTGCGACAAGATGCCTGTGCCAAATTATGCAAAGGCAAAGTTTAAAATATAGCTTAGACGAGATGGGAAAGTTAACAGCACTTAGAACTCGACACAATTTTTGAAGTTCTGAGAAGTATAACCATAGTAAAGAACAGGGTGAAGGTTTATAGTTGCATTGCTAGAAGTGCAATCAGTATGTGACTACTAAGAACATTTCTAGAACTTCATCCAAAAGAAAAAGAGAGAACATTTCTAGAACTACAATCAGTGAGTAACGCAATAAAGTGGCTCAACTTTTTAATCCCTTATATATAGGGTTAGACTATAAGCACTTCAAAATTGGCAAACATAAAGTGTATCACATATTTCCAAAATTAAACTCTGCCAACAATGTAAAAAAGATGATTCCAAAAAATGAAAGGTTTACCCTAGACCTTTTAGATCGTGGTTCATAACAATAAAAAAGGAAGACCTAAAATAGACTAACGGTGTTGTGTACAGAACATCTTTCTTACTTTACCACCAACAATGCCCCAAACACCATCACTTTCTTCTTCAACCTCAGAGACAGATGATTCATCTATTGATAACTTCAGAGGAGGGTCCTGACAGAAGATAAAATATAGTGATCAACACAGGAATGAAGTATTGTGCTGATTCTAATAAGCTAAGAGAACAAACAAACAAACAAACAAACAAAGGAGAAACTAACATAAAATTTCAAGAACCAAAATTACAGTCAGATGCACAGAATCACCTTTAAATGATGATCATTGATATAAGAAACAGTATGGAATCCTTCATAATTGTGCACATAACCCTGCTCACCACTACTGTCTCCACAAAGATTGGCCAAATGTATTTCCTTCAAATTACTTGAACTGGATTCCTTGTGTAATAAGGAAGAAAGTGACTTTTCTCCCACAATCTCCCCATTAATGTGAAGCCGAATATAATTTGGACAAACCTGTAATCACAAAAGGAGATAGCCATCTCATATATTCCCATCAAAAATTTGAAAGAAAAAAAAAAGGAATGGACTAATATCAACAACTAGCGGCAAGAAATGTGCTCCATGTATTTACCAAAATGCTTAAGGTCAGACTTGGGTACATTGCAAGTCAATTGTCTCTCTCTTTTCATTTTATTTACTCTTACATATTTGAAATCTAGAAAGGAAATATGAAAAATCACACCACACAAAAGAATAAAAATGCATTATGGTCTATGTCTTATAGTATACTACCTCCATCCCTATTTAGAGGCACCTTTTGAAATTTTCAAATATATTAAGAAAAGTAGGTAGTATACTTAATGTGTCAATTTTGTGTATCAATGTTCCTAAAATACCCTTTCATATACGAATGTGTTTAGCTTCAACTTCTCATCTTCCAAGACACTAATAAGTATTAATTATAGGTGTTGGCTTGGGATTTTGGAGTGTGCTCCTCTCAAGGTCTCAGGTTTGATTCCCCCTGGTGCCAATTTCAGTGGGGTAAGTCCATACAACTTTAAATGGGGCTCCCGCAAGTGGATGGTGGGACTGGACCCCTCTGATTAGTCGGTTCTTGGGCCGGATACCGAGTTTTCAAAAGCAATTATGGGAATTTTCAGAAAAAATGATAATATATACATCTAGTAATTTGAAATGGGCCTTATAGTTAGGGACAAATATTATTTTCAAATGGGGCTTATTATTAAGGACAACGATAGTAATAAACAATATATAGGAGTAGAGTGCAAATGACATTTTAGTGAAGTGAAAGCCATAAAACAAAGAAACATATAAAAAATAGCACATTTTTCCAAAGGAACATAACAAAGAAATATATAAACAAGCTAATCCTCAAGTGGTCACATAAGATACCTCACATCCAACATGAACCCATTTTTCCAAAGGAAACTCAAAATCAACAGTAACATGTGGAACTTCTGTCCAAGGACCCATGCAAGTAACAGGAGCTTCTTCATGTAAGTAAAGAACTGGCAAAACATTGATTCTCTTATTATCGTTAATAACGAGAAAAGGAGCACTTTCGGAAATGTCAGAGTGGATCTGCAAACCCAATTAATTTATTTAGCTAGCTGCATTTTCAATAATTAAACAAAGAATAAAAACAGAATAATAACAGAAAAGGGAACATAATGATAAAGTATTGCAGGTAAAAAATTGGATCTACAAATTTTCAACCATTAGGTATCCAAGTAAACCACAATGCTAAATTGGTATACTCAGATATCCAAAGCCTTTTCTGGGCTTGCACTAGAGAAATTTCGAGTTATTTTAGCAGCCTCGATCACATAATGTTAATATCATAGATAGAAATATAATAGCAAAGGTCCAATCTAAATTCTAAAACACGTATTATGTTTAAAGAAATGAAAAAATATAAAATAACAATAGTATCTACGGAATACGCAAAAACATGCAAACAGAAAAGGGGGCGAAAAGCAACACCACTATTGCAGACCCAAAAATATCAGCTAAATTAATCCTATTAAATCTCTAAACATAAAAATTCTTAATAACTCGGAAGATTTGGGTTGGGCACACAATAGTTTAATTACAATCGAAAAGTATCAGACATACTAAACTATGATTACGATAAGCATTCGGACACTTCAAGAACACTCCCTTAAAATCTAGCTATAAAGGAGAAGAAGCAAGCCACTTAAATACTCCACCGAACATCCCATAATACCCAAGTATCTATCATAGCTACAAAGGAGAAGATGCACTCTACGACGCTTTACTCGGTCTTTCCGGTCAGTCCCTCTGTAGATAGCCTTTTCTGAGCCGCCAGCAACCATGTCTGATACTAAATGATAAGTACCGAAGCAGAAGAATCAAGCCACTTAAATACTCCACCGAGCATCTCATACTACTCGATGTGAAAATCGGGAATCTCGTAATACCCAACTCTAAATCAGAATATGAAAACTTGAGAAATATGTATGAATGGAAACAACCGCCCGCACAATACATTTTGATTTTTCACACATACTTCATAAAATTTACTTTTCCCTTAAAACAAAATAGTTGTTTGGTGCCTCTTATAAGAGAATTTAAAAAATAATCACATAGAAATCTATTAAATATTAAAAAGTGAAGAAATTGATACTAATTTAAAAAATTATTTGCAAGTTTCTTCTGGCTATTTCAAAATGTACAACTTCATGGGTCAGAAAAACAAGGATTACAAATTGATCATTACAAAATTTGAAAAAGCTACAACAATTATCATCAAATATTAAACCCTTTAACCAAGTGATTAGGCTCAAATGATTAATAAGCTCCACGACGAATTGGAGTACACGAATTAGATTCTGAATATAACATTTTTTGTTGGACATTGCTTAATTAAAGGTTTCCCTTCCCTTGAAACTGGAGGGTTAACAAAAAAAAAACTTAAACCCTGGGAAACAGTTATTCTAAAAAGAAGTGAAATAATAAAAACAGAAAATGAAATTGTAAAAAAACAATGATTGACCTGATGAAGAATGGTGGTAGGGAATGTAGTTGATTTGATGAGATAAATCCAAAAGCAGAAAGAGAAAGTTCCATCATATTTATCAAAATCCAAACATAAATCCTTCAGATTACAGTACCCTTCGCTTCTTCTTCTCATTTCATCATTACCCATAATCTGTGTCAAACAGGAACAAGTTGAAACCAAAATCGGTGAATTGTGTGACTTTGTGTTGACGGTTTTGTTTTGTTAAGAGTAACGGTTTGGTTCAGAGTGGCTCCCTCCTGTTTGCGCTGAAACCGGACGGAACAGTTGGAAAACTTTTACAATATATTTTGCAACATAGTAGTTATAATTATGTAAGTTTTTTTTTTTGTTGGTCAGGTTTGAACCTTGGATTTTGCATATATTATGAATTGTCTTTACTAATTGAGTTAAACTCACGAGGACATAGTTATGTAAGTTTAGTAGCACACATTGCAAATTAATCTATTTTTTAAACAAATTAATAAATGTGATTTATAGGGCGTTCATAATTAAGATTATCAAAATCAGATCAAACCATCGTAAAAATAATAATAATAATAATTTGATTAAACATTGAATCAGTGTAAATATTGATTCAAAGTTAAAGTAGAATAAAAAACAAAGGAATACAAAGTTAGGACATAATCTGTGACGAGTAGTCCACACATAAGTGTAGGTAAACCTAAACGACTAGGTTACAGAAAAAATAGATGAAGAATGATCGTCTGCAAGTCAACCATAAAATGTGATTGATGTACAATCAACTTCTTACCATGATCAACAACAAACAAGAAAAGCTCTTTCAAGGGTAAAAGTACGGATGTCAAACTTGAAGAATGAATTGGATATAATGACGGCGACAATGTACAACCACTATTATTGAATTAGAATTTGTAGCCAACAACACGAGCAATCGCGTTCAAGACAGTCCCAAATGATATTAGAGAACCCAAACTTAATCGGTTGTAAGAACCGAACAAATTCGTCTGGTTGAGAACGATGGCTTAACATAACAAAATATGGAACTACCAAGACCACAAGGAACCAACAACATCCGTAAACACACCTCTGAAAACAACAACAACCGTGCGACCAACGATTGAGCCACACTTGAAACAAAATCTAGATTTTGGATCTTGAATAGATCCAGAGCAAACATTGACGCATAAAGTTTGATTTTGTATGAAAGTGTTCATGTGTCTTTACACATTACTCAACAATGGATCAATTATGTTGTATTATGGAGTCATTGAACACGTTGAAATATAGCCACAATAATGGCTTTACTTCTAAGCAATAAAACCTGGATTCAAGATCATGAATGCATAACCTATGGAATATGAACACGTACTTTTTAAAATAGTTTTTAATTTTCAAATATATTTGAGTGTCTTTGACTTTGGATTTAGAAATGAATATTTTTGTGATTTCTTCTAATCCAATTGAAAACTTTAAAAGATTGTATTCTACTATGATATAGGAGTATATGATTCATGGATTTTGTGATGGATGATCTAGTATGCTAACCTAAGCTCTATTAACAAGAAATTTGACGTTGCAGGATAGTGTCAAGAGTATGGTTGAAAAGATTCTTGAATATACCTTGAACAATTACAAGATCTCTACACAACAAGTATCAATACTACAAGCTTTTCAATTATCTCCGGTCATAATATTTTCTTTTGTTTCATCCTCTCTCTCTTCACAAAATTGGAACTTATTTTTTACCCTTTGTTATATATGAGTGAGTGTTGTACGTGACTGGTTGTAATCCAAAGGTCGGTTATATAAATCAATTTTTTATGGTCATTGTATTTTGATTGTTTATGTCATGGGAGATTCTAGCACCCTTGTTTTAAAATGTTATGTACGATGTTTCAACGTTTATAATGTTTCGTTCAAAGTTCCAACATCACGTAATAAACAGAAATAAAAACAAGGAAATAAACGACAAGAAAGTAAAAAACACAGTGAGTTTGTTGACCCAGTTCGGTGACAAACACACCTACTCTGCGGGCTACCAAGGCAGGAAGGAAATCCACTAGTATAGTCCTTATTCTATAGATCTCAGCAAACTGCTCGTTTACACTAAAGACCTAGGACCTACCCGTATAGACTTCAACTTAGGAACTCCTAGATCTGAGATCTCATATCACTATCCTATGGTCAGTCACAGCCTCTGTGACCTATCAGACCTCAAACAATAAACACAAAGATGAAGTTACCTTCAAACAAACAACTAGCACCTTGTTTCACAACTTCGGTGTAGTACACAAGAGTATCAAACTGAACACACAGTCCTAAACATGTATCACAAACGATACAAGAAAGGCTCACAATATAGGTTCTAAACTTGCATCAACATGATACAAGAGTAGAGCACAATTAGACTCAAAACCCTAAAAATCTAAACTTTTTAGAATGACGGCTTGAATGATCAATTAGGTCTTGGAGTCTTGTTTATATACTGAAGCAGCTTGGGCCAAATACTTAGTTGGGCTTCAGAACAAAGCAGATCGGTTTAGCTAATCTGCAAAACAGAAATCAGAAACAAATATGGAAAGTCCTAAAATGTCGGAACATCTTTAGGATCGTCCAAAACAATAACAAATATTTCCTAAAATATAAATACTACTTTAGGAATATTCCA
>Ga0315915_1001801_pt1 | contig 26476 bp, 14 predicted proteins | sample MpolbnodulesMG_FD_207738 | JGI IMG/M metagenome (GOLD analysis project Ga0315915, IMG submission 207738) | Medicago polymorpha root nodule microbial communities from Los Angeles, California, United States - branched nodules | ecosystem: Host-associated > Plants > Roots > Nodule | place: USA...
GAGAGAGAGAGAGAGAGAGAGAGATAAGTAAGAGCGAGTTGTAAAAATTGTTCGAAAATAGTTGTTTCGGAAACAATACAAATATTGTTTTTCTTAATATGCGGTGTTGAATGATTCAATTAAGTCCCTTTATATTCAATTTTTTCAGGGTTCAATTTTTAGCTGTACTTGTAGTTTTATTTCCTTTAATTTGTTGCAGCTTCATTTTGATTTTCAAATATTATTTAATTATGTGAATAGATAGATTGATGTATGTGTTGGATTTCAACCGTTAGTCGTGGATCAATAAATACAAAATTTGAACATATTTATAATAGAGATAGTATGAAAAACATGATTGTCCTAATCGCCGTTTAGGTTTACAAATTAGGTTTTCACCAATTATTTATTTAATTCAATGGATGAGGGCAAGGACTTTTTTTGGCCTTTATTTTCCTTAAACGGAAAAATGCTTTCCTTGTAATTTATTATCCTACGATGAAGTTTCTCTGTTTTATAACCAAGCTCCTCAATCATATGGGTACTCTAATCAAACCAAACTACTTCTCTATCTCTTCTTATGAAGAATATTTCCTCCTTGGTCCCCAATCCAATATGATGCTCAACACAAGGCAATGGTCCAACCGTGAAAAGTATGGTCCATGATTTCTTCATATCAGATTCACCTAAAATTGATATGTGAAAAGTAGTCATATTTTCATGATATGAGATCAAAACAATGGACCTATTTAACACCACCAAATTTATCCACTCAACATAAACATCAAAACAACAAGAGGATATGAGTGTTATGAAGAACCCTTCATTGCTCAAATTAAATGATACCAAACATGGTCCATCAGGACTATGATTTATACCCAACCAACGACACGCTCCATCCATGTAGACATGGGTATTATGAAGAACGCGACATTGAATGTTGAAGATGCAACATGTGCCGTTGAAATTTGGTCATACATACTTTTCAATTTCTAAAAGTTATTCATGCCCCGTTTGTCATTTTTAAGTGTTTGTTTAGGATTTTTAGAAAAATCATTTTATAAAAAAAATTATTTTGACTCTAAAATGAAAAGCTATTAGGATTAGGGCCCATTTGTTTTGGATTTTTTCCAAAAAAAAAAAACTATTTTTACATTTATTAGTGTTTGTTTTGAATGAAAAGCTGTTAGGATTAGCTTTTCTCAAAAAAAAAGAGGAGGTAACACATGTACATGTTAAAACTCATTTTCTTTATAAAATGGATTTTTATGGCTGAACTCTTTTTTATGGTTTTCTTCGAATGTCACTCCTATATCATTTGGTTTTCACGATTGGTGGAGATACCCACTTCTTTGTATGGGTGTCATGTAATTATTTTTTTTTGCTGTCGGTGACATCTTATTTAGGTGCTTGTGTCTTGTATCTGACATTGGGTGATTCGTCACTTTTAGCACACCTTGTGCGGGGTGAATCACTCCGCTTTTGAGCATATATTACATTTTGATTTATTCAATAAAAAAATGGATTTTTATGGGTAGTAGACAAACAAAAATAACTTCAGATTTTTTTTAAAATATGTAAAAATTAATCTCTAGATTCTTTTAACACAAAATCTAATTATTTTATAGTTAAAACCAACACACCCTTAATTTTTCTCAAAATCTATTTTTTTTTTCAAACATAAGGAGGCAAAACATGAACTAGTTAAAAATCATTTTTTTAACAAAATGATTTTTTTGATAGTGAACAAACACAAAAACCTTCAGATTTTTTTCAAATTGTGAAGAGCCAATGAGAAGAAACTGTCTTGGTGAGTCAGTCTCTGTCTTTCAAAGTTACTAATAGTGACTGTCACAGTTCCAAAATTATTGCCGTAGTTCTTTGTTGGTGAAACAACTTTAGACCCAAAAAATGTTGAGAAAACCATGTTCTTAATTTACAGTTTGCGCCCCTCTCTATTACATCATAATTCTTTCTCTCTATTGCATCATAATTCTTTCCCCTGTTACATAAGTTATCAAAACCTACCAAAACTTTTTTATTGCTCATCAGATTATAAAGTTTTCCATATATAAGTTATTTCTACTTAAAACTAGAGGTCAATCGGTAAAGGCAAAAGATCATTCATTTTATTGATATAGAAACCAGATAAGTTTGCAAATATAACGAGAGTAAACATTCAAAATAAAAATGCAAAAGCAAGATCAAGTAGTTTCTTAGAATACTTGACAATAATTGTGATATCCCAACAACCACAATCATATACTTCTTTTGTGAAAAATAAGAAAAATTTGCCTTGCTTCGATATTTGTACCGTAGTTTATTTTATCTTATCTCAATATTTGTGTGTAAGCTGCATTTTTCAATGGCTTTCTTAGTTCTGTTATTTGATGAAATTTTTTATAGGGACGAAAACTTGAAATTTGAAAATTTTATAGGGACCAAAAACATATTAAACTTTTTTTGAAACAAAGAGGCTTTGGTAATATTTGCACAGTTACAACTTGAGTTCTCATGATGCTGCTGGTTGAATAGAAGACTGCAGCTGGTTGTTGCGACTGGGGGCATGGATGTTCAAGTCCTTCATTTGATATATTCAAGGTCACATTTCTCTTTACATCCACATTACCGTTTCTATTTGATAACTTGGATAACGATATATGTCCGGAAAAAATCACTCGTGAAAGCATCAGGACTCTCAACAGCTGAAGTTCATTTGCAATGGTGTCAGGAACGTTTGCTTCACGATGAATAGCAGCGTTGTGCTCTTTTTTTGAAAGTAAGTCGCAATTGCATAGAAATTATATAAAAAAAAGATCTCTATATTAATAAACGAATAAAAATATAAACATATGTACAAATTGTACAAAAAATTATTACCGTATTAAATGAGTAAAAATATAGACATGTGTATAAATTAAAAAAAAATTGATCCCCATATTAATATATAAGTTAAAATATAAACACACGTATAAATTAAAAATAAAATAAGTTCTTTTATATGAGTAAAAATATGGACACCTGTATAAATTACACAAAAAAAATATTCCCATATTAATATATGAGTAAAAATATAGCCACATATATAAACATAAAAAAATTAGGTGTCCGTGTTAACATATAAATAAAAATATACAGTTAAACCCATAAAAAAGGTTATGAAAAAAAAAAATAATGGACTTGAACTGGTGTGGCACCATGCCTTGTTCAAGTCCGCCCATGTTTTTAAACATAAGGCTTTGGTAATATTTGCATATTTACTACTTGAGTTCTCAATCTCATGATGCTGCTGGTTGAATAGAAGACTGCAGTTGGTTGATGCGACTGGGATCATTGATGTTCTTATACCAGACCTTCATTTCACTTGGAATTCCAATGGTCACATTTCTCTTTGCATCCACATCACCGTTCCTATTTGAACTTTTAAAATAGTCCCACCTCGATCCAAAAAGGTATGAGAGCAATAACACAGTAAAAGTATGAGAGTTGTCTAAAAATTGTTACAAAATAATTGTTCGAAAAACAATACAAATATCAATTCTCTTAATATGTGGTGTTGAATGATTCAATTAAGTCCCTTTAGATTCATTTTTTAGCTATACTTGAAGTTTTATTTTCTTTGTTGCATCTTTTTTATTTTTCAATATTATTTAATTACGTGAATAGATAGATTGATGTGTGTGTTGGATTTTAATTGTTATTCATGCATCAATAAATACAAAATTAGAATATACTCATAATAGAGATAGTATGAAAAATACCTAAAAAAAAGAAGATAATATGAGAAGGATGACTACCCTCATCGCCGTTCAGGTTTATAAATTAGGCTTTCAACATTTCTTTAGAGCAATCAAATGGATGAGGGCAATGTCCTTTCATTGAGTTTTATTATCCTAAATGAAAAAAAATGCTTTCCTTGTAATTTGTATCATACCATGAAGTTTCTCTTTATAAAACCAAGCTCCTCAATCATATGGGTACTCAAATCAAACCAACCTACTTCTCTATCTTTTCTTAAGAAAAATATTTCCTCCTTGGTCCCTACTCTGATATGACCCAACACAAGCCAATAGTCCAACCGTGAAGTGTATGGTCCACGATTCCTTCATATCCGGTTCACCTAAAATTGATATGTGAAAAGTAGTCATATTTTCATGATATGAGATCAAAGCAATGAACCTATTTAACACCACCAAATTTATCCACTCAACTTTAACATCAAAACAATCAGAGGGTATGGGTGTTACCAAGAACACCTCATTGCTCAAGTTAAATGATACAAAATATGGTCCATCAGAGCTGTTGTGAAAGTGACTCAAAATTGGAGAAATTGAAGTTTGCTGAAACTGTCAAAATCGGGGCCCGAATTGTGCTGTCCGGGGCCCGATTTTCTGCCTGGTTTTGGAGCATTTTATTACGTGAAAAATTGGTGCCCGAATGGAGGAATTCGGGGCCCGATGTGTCGTAACAGTATTTTTCAGAAACGTATTTTTGGGCCAGATTTGTTCCAATTTTATGGGGGTTACTTTTACTATAAATATAGGCTTTGTATCAAAGTAAACCTTGAGATAGAGGGGGCTGAAACAAGGGTTTAGAAAGACAACAACAAAACTAGGGTTTGTATAGAGTTTACTCTTGGCAACAAACACTAGGGTTGGGTTGATTCACCTTGGGAAACACTATTAGGATTGAGTCTCTTGGTCACGGAGAGAGATTTGGGCTTTGGGTAGAATTAGGCGGGAGACTTATTCTTGTAACCCATTGATCTCTCTTTTGTAAAGTTACTCATCATTATAATGAAACGGAGGGCTGCTCTCTCTCCCAGACTAGGTCAATTTGGACGGAACTGGGTAAACAAATTTCGTGTGTTCTCTCTTTCTTTCTCTCGCTGTTTTCTACTTTTGGTTTGTGTTTATAACTTCCATACACTTTGTTTTGGTTGCTTGATTATCACTTGCTCCACACATCAAGTTTATTATTGGTGTGATTTTTAATTCATAACAATTGGCGCCCACCGTGGGTCAAGGGTCAAAGGATAATCAAGTAACATGGGTTCGATGTGGGATATTGAGAAGTTTACCGGAGATAACGATTTTGGGTTATGGAAGGTAAAGATGGAAGCGGTGTTAATACAACAAAAGTGTGAGAAAGCTTTGAAGGGAGAAGGTGCGTTACCGGTCACCATGTCACAACAAAATCCAAATCAGCGTTATTTTTTACTCCATGTACCGCTCTGGTTTTGATATGGTTAGACCAGATATTGTTTGAATTTGATGCTTTCTTTCCTGTACCTTTATAGGCATGCATTAGATTATAGAATGAATACCATTTTAGAAGTACATGTAAATTATGGAGGCCAACCTTGGATAATGTATTTGAATGTTTTATGTAAATATGTACTGAAAAGGCAAGTATCAGGAACTTTGATCTTGCTAACTTTTGTTGTTCATGATTCTTAGTTTTCTGATTATAAGAAAGTAGTCAATTTGTTTGACAAGGGCTATGAAAAAGTACTCTGGATTCCATCGAATCAAACATATCTATTTGATGTGATCTGAGATTGGATGAAAGGATTAAATTCTATAACACAAACAAGAAACTTGTGTCTGAACTGAACGAAGAACTTTTAAAAATGAATGGATCCATGTTGAGCTTAAATTGTTCGGGAGTAGTTCGAATTTCAAGTATCGTTAGGAACAAACACAAATGAGAATCCACGTGTGCAAGGAGAAAATAATCATGTTCATCATGTTTACTTTTATGATGTAATATTTATTCAGAACTTCAGTCAGTTATAGCTTCCAGGTTATTTCTTTAGAACTTCAATCAATAATGGATCCCAGATTTACTGTTTGTCCATCAGTAGAAGAAATTCATATTTACTTGTGTATTCTACTATTTTTCTTTCAATTTATTCTAGACTCTAAAGTAAAAGACACAAGCCTGAAAAGTGGCTGAATCTTATATAGGAGCAGCAATTAAAACTGCAAGCACTTCACTTGTAACATTCACATATTTGATCTATAATAACCATATATTATTATTCTATTTATGTTGACATTGTGGATCAAGTTTGTGAATGTTATAAGTCCATATATTATTCTTTAATCCTGTTATTTATGTCAGAATATGATGACAGGTTTAGAGAAATATGACTACCTTATGACCCTATTCAGTTTTCTTAGCTAAATTAAACCAGAGGTTCTCTAAGCTATTTAATTATTGGAAAAAGATAAGTAGACCACTCTTATATGTACACCCTTTGTACCACTGCTGATGTGGCAGGGGGTAGTTTGGTAATTTCATGTGATAAGGGTAGTTTGGTAGTTTCACTCACAACCACACAATCTTCTCCTCTTCCTCTTCTCTGTAACCAGATCGACCTTCTCCTCTTTCTCTTCTCTCTCTGGCCTCACCGCCGCCGTCGATGCCATTCTGCCACTACCACCATCGGCCACACCGAATCGCAACCCCATCTCCATCGCCATCTTTATGTCACCTCCATCAACTCCCACAACCGAATCGCAACTCCTTCTTCTTCGTCACCGTCGTTTGTTCATCACCACCTTGAGCGAAAACAACAACGGTTTGGTTTATTTTCATAGGATTGAATTCGTTTCAAACTTGTGACATATGTTTGATAGATTTAGATGACTTTGTATTTTGATATTTATTGGACTTCCTTGCATGGATTGTTTTGACTTTGTTTTCATTGTGTCTGTGTACTATTTTTTGTGGGTTGATGTATTATTAGTCTTTGTAAGACAATTTCTACTGCTCTTATTGTTGATGACTTCTTGTAAGGGGGCTTTAACTTAAGCCATTTTTACAAGAAGTTTCATCATCCTTGCATCCATGAAACTAAAATCTTGGGTTAATGAAATAGGAGGATTAAAGTAAAAACACTTTGATTTATTAAATAATTAAAGTTTGTATTATTGTCCTTGACTTATGTTATTGATTCATATTTAATTGATGCAGGGCTTGAATGAACTACATAGGTTAATGATCTTAGGACCATAATAGAATGTAATGTGAACTGTTATGAATTAGTTTCCAGTTTTTATTAGAAGATTCATTTGACTGTTTTGGGTAGTGTTTCATTTTGTCATATCAACCTAGAAGCAAACTCTTTGACTAAAAGTGGCTCTTGTATGAAGTCAAGTGGATTAGGTAGCTAGAAGTGTCCTGACTTATATTAGTTATAACTTGGTTTCTTTCTGTTTTTGTTATTTTGTTCATGTGCCTTGTTTTTGAATGTTCAAGTGGAAAATTCCTTGTGTTGCTGATATTTTATCTAGAGCATTGGGCGGTGTGCTCACGTGATGATTTTTTTGTAATCTATATATTGGGGATTCTGTCTTTCTAATTCTCACGTTTTAGAGGTTGTAGCTGAGTTCCGTCTGTTGAAGATTGAGCGAAGATGGATCTAGTTGTCTTGGTTGGATTGGTGGAGTTTTTAGGTGCTTCATGATGATCTAGTTGTCAAAGGTCATATAAAGAAGCAAAACATGGATAACAAATGGAATAACACCTATGGTTTTGTTAAGCATGAGAATGTCCCGAAGATAATTTGCATTGCTGCAATTAATTTGAAATGTTGTTGAGTTTCTATGGAACTAGTTTATACAAGTTGGATGGTGAAGTAGCTTTGCAAACCATGGTGTTACTTTAAGTACTTTCTTGTGGTATTTTAGCATTATTGGTGTACTAGTGGTTACTTTTATATGGTGTATTAGCATACTAGGAAGTGTAACAACATATTATTAGCTCAAATTAAGAGTCTGTATTATCACATACTTTTGTAATTCTATACAACTCTTCACATGGTAGTTGTCATTGATTACTAATGACAAGGAAACAAAATTTAAACTCAGGAAAAGAAATGTGGTTATTCTTTTGTTAAAAAGTGGGTAGTCGCTATATAGATTTGGTCAATTGGATTTACCTATAGTAATCAGTAAAAAGTCACAACCAATAGTTAGTGATATTATGTTTCTTGTATTTTTAATGTCTATTGTATTGTGTTTTTTAGTAATGTTTATTGTATTGTTTAAGGTGAGTAAATAGTCAGAATTAGTAATTTAAACACAGAAAAATTATGGTTACGACTAAATAGTCAGAATTACTATTAATACCTGAATATATGTGGTTACGCCTTTGTAAAATTATGGTTAATGCTTCAGTTAATTGGTTACCTAGAATTATCATGTCAAGACTATATAATTTTAAGCAAATCTATCACTAAAATGCCAATTGTGATCAACTTTTATGTTTCATGCACCGTAATTGCTTTAATTTGACGTTTGCAGATTAGTAAACTTATAGATGAGTAATTTTAATTCCAAAAAAAAAAATGTGGTTACGCCTTTGTAAATAAAAGGTAATAATAGTAATTCTGAAAATTATTGGTACAAAAAATTGTGGTTACGCCTTTGTAAATTATTGGTAGATATTAACCGCAAATTGTCTGATGCGCAAAGGAGTAGAATTATGAAAACTCTGTTCCGATATCTGGTGGAAATGAAGACCTATATAGGAATGAATGGTACTTTATTGAAGGAATTATTGCATAGGTGGGATGCAAGTAGCTTAGGATTTAGAGTAGGCGTTTGTAAGAATCTGGTCATACAGACCATATATTTGGCTAGTTTATCTTTCCCAGGTGTAAATAATATTGTTTTAGGCGAATCGATCACATAATCTCATTTGATCACTGCACTAAAAGCCTTTCCAACCATAAATAACTTGTTTTACAATCTACGAGTTTATCACGCCTAAAGACAGACAAGTTCTAATTTAAGAAAAAAATAGTGGTCATGCATTTGTAAAATTGTGGTCATACAAACGATATATTTGGCTAGTTTATCTTTCCCAGGTGTAAATAATATCGTTTTAGGAGAATCGAACACATAATCTCATTTGATCACTGCAGTAAAAGCCTTTCCAACCATAAATAACTTGTTTTACAATCTACGAGTTTATCACGCCTAAAGACGGACAAGTTCTAATTTAAGAAACAATAGTGGTCACGCATTTGTAAAATTGTGGTCATACAGACCATATATTTGACTAGTTTATCTTTCCCAGGTGTAAATAATTCCATTTTAGGTGACTATGATTACGCCTAAATTCTGTCAAACAAAACAATATTTAGCTCTCACTTTATTATCATCAGTCGAAAATCACAAGTGTGTCCATTATATATTACTTTCACTAAAATCATGTGGATAAATTGAGAAAAAGAGAGAAATTGGTAATAAAAATATAATGTGGCTACACATTTGTTAAAATCTGGTTAAGTGCAGCTCATTTTAGGTTAGTTCGTCTAAAACCTGTGAAACACAGAGGATCATTTACCTCTCCCTTTATTATCATTAGTCAAAAATCACAAATGTGCTCCAAATATATCCCTTTAACTGAAATCATGTGGAGTAGCAATGAGAAGAGACAAACTCGTAATGAAAATAAATTGTGGTTACACGTTTTTTAAAAACTGGTTAATTGCAACTCATTTTTTGTTAGTTTGCGTAAAGTCTGTCAAACACAAGATCATTCACCTCTCGCTCATGCTATAAGTACTGAATGTGGGTTGGAATGAATTTCACCTTTTCTAATTCTAGCATGAGTAATACTACATTTGAGTTTTTCTATTCTTCTAAGCTTATTTGTACAAGATAAACTTCTGCACAAATGATAATGTATGGGTCGAGTATGGGCATTAATATTACATGTTTGACATAGTCATGGATAATTAAAATGATTATCACAATCAAAACCTAGAAAATAGATCACACCACTTCACTCTTTGTCTTCTTTCTCATCTCGCCCTTCATCCCCAGTGTTCGTACAAACACATTCTACATGTTGGTTTGCTTGAATCGCTAAATTTCCTTTTTCTTCTTCAACAAATTTCACAATCTGTAACAAACAAAAATTAATATTAAAGAAAAATCTATGGCATTGCCATTGTCCACACACTGGTTTGTCATTGCACACAAAATCACCAATCCATGGCATTGTCCACACTTGCTTCAATAAGTTCACAAGTCATATTTTAATGACAACTTTAACATTTTAACTTCATCCTTATGAAATGGATTTGAACTTCCAAATATCCGAGTAAATTAAATTACATAGCACAGTAAAGAAAAAGTATAAACAAATTATGGAGACTAAAGAAGAATATTGACTTCCTAACAGGGATACACAAATCCTACAAAAATATCCATCCTTTATATTTTAATATGCTAGCCAAGCACCACACAGACAATCTTGTATATGACAAGAAGCACATATAACATAGCATATTCACTAACCTTTACCATTTCAGTTCATTTGTCGCATCATCAATCTTTCAAAACATGTATAACATAGAGCAAAAACACAAAATAAACCGTTTAGAAAATAACAATAAACTTAAAAGATTTCACCTTATGCATTTGTCCAAAATTTCTACAAGTCATTGACAAACATCACAAATAACAGCCCAAGATGTCATTAGCTGCGACATATATATGTTACTCTAAGTTTATGTTAACCTAACATCACAACAAATTTAGCTAGCTTATGTTACTCTAACAGACTAAACAATTCCTAATTGCAACCCACAACACCCCACCAATGAAAATCGTACCTGCACATGTAAGAAAACTATAACCTCAACTAGTCTATACACATAAAGTGACAGTCCTCTATTTCAACCATATTTTCATGTCACAAACAGATTTATCGCCCACTTTTCACTTATTATTACATCATAGCTCTCTTTTTTGTATTCTAGCTCAACCCTCCAACATCACATGTTTAAACTTTAGAATTTATCCTAATCATACAAAGATTGGATTTAGAAAAACCAACAATATCATCAAGTGGATCTGCACTAATGTGTGACACAAATTTGAAAACTTGTATCAATCTTATTGTTCAATGAAGTCCAAAAATAACAAAATACAAAATCATCTAAATCCATCATAACTAATTTCAAAGCTAACAAGTGCTTATTATTGTTTTCAATTCCTAAACTACATTTAGTGTTAACCAATTTCGGACATCAATTTTCAATACATATAAAACCCAAAATGTAAAACCCTCAACCAGGATATTGAAAAACAATTTTTCCAAAGTTCACCTTCAACAAAGAATCAGCAACACATACACATTCCATTGATGAAGATAGTTAAGCAACGTCAGCTGGAGACAAATAAATTGAGTTACCAACGATGAGAGTCACGCGACGGCGAATCCAAGGCACATAGACTGTAACGAGACAGAGATAAAGGAGGCCACAACATCGGACGTTCGATTTACGATTGAGGGAGAGAGTGTGTATGTGTGAAGGAGATAGAGGGGCGGCTGCTTACGAAGCTCAAGGTTGCGGTAGAGAGAGTGAGTGAGGACCTCAGGGGAGAGAGAGAGAGAGAGAGAGAGAGAGAGAGAGAGAGAGAGAGAGAGAGAGAGAGAGAGAGAGAGAGAGTAGTGATTTCTTTTACTTTTTTCTTTTTTATTTATTTTTTTGTTTTGAGCTGACATAAGTTAAAGTTTTGGTGATATGGCATAAGTTGATTATTATAAGCTTAATTATGCCAAATGAGAGGGTGTATGGAAGTGGTTTGACAGATAAGGAGGTCGACGTATTAGTGCTCTTAATTATAATACATTGGTCCTTTAAGTTTTTTTTATCACGTAGGTCCTTTAAGTTTATTGACCGTAACAAGTTGGTCCTTTAAGTATTTTTCGTACCACTTAAGTCATTTAAGTTATTTAATTGTAACTTTTAGACCCGAATAACTTACATTTTTAAGATTTAAAATCCCACAAAATGTTACGGTTAAATAACTTAAATGATCTAATTGGTATGTAAAAAACTTAAAACCAACTTGTTGCAATTAATTAACTTAGAGGACCTAAGTGGTACAAAAAAAATTAAAGGACTGATTTGTTACGATTAAATAACTTAAAGGACCTATGGTGTAATTTAGCCTAGTTTCTTTATCAAGCGCTCTAAAGAAATTTATCCTATTGTTGAGCTCCTTCTTTTCTTTGGGATATGGTAAACTTATTTTTGATTTTAAATTGTGTTTTTTAAGTCAATTAACATAGTTTTTGCCTCAAATTAAAATACTCTTCACATCCTCTTAAATCGAAAAAGTAAGTTCACGTGATGACCCTATTCAGGTTTAACGCTTGCTAGCCTACGCTTTCGACTGCGTCAGATGGCATCAGAGCATATTTCTCATATTCTTTTCGTAACGTGATCAGCCATGGGAGATCAACCGGTGACGAAAGCAGAGTTTGAAGGCATAACCGCGGATTTTACCACGACCAATGATGCTATGACTGCACAAGTGGCGAAGTTATCAACTCAGATGAATAACAACACCAACAATAACGTTAGCAACAACACCAACAACAACAGAAACAATCAGAACAAAGGAGGATGACCTATTAGGGTTCCACCTAGTGGAGGCAATCGAATTAGTGATGATTCGAGTTCTGAAGAGGAAGAAGTCGTGACTGAAGAAGGAGATGAATGTGGGAATAACTATGATTACCGCGTAAAGGCTGATATTCCATTGTTTTATGGATTGATGGGAGTGGAAGAGTTTATGGATTGAAAGATTAATGTTGACAGATTTTTCGGCATCATGGACGTCCCAGAAAGCAAACAGGTTAAGATGGCGAACATGCTAAAGAGTATTGTTGTCTTGTGGGATAGGCTTGTTGTTCAAAGGCAGAGGCAAGGAAAAACACCCATCCGAATTGGCGAAAGATGAAACAACTGATGTTGGAGCGGTTTTTACTGGAGGATTACGAACAAATTATGTATAAGATGCATATTGATTATGTTCAAGGCAAGCGATTGGTGACAGAATATACAACTGAGTTCCTGCATTTCTCTGAACGCAACAATTTGAGAGAATCAGAAAATCAGAAGAAAGCTCGATATATCAGCGACTTAAAAGGATCCTAGCAAAAGAAGATGAGTTTACAAACTATTTGGACCGTGGCTGAAGCGTCAAACCTAGCTTTGAAGGAGGGACTGATAGAGAAATCCCCCCAAAACTTCTCATCAATAAGAAGATATTCTCCCGAGAATAACCTTGAATCAACATCCGACAAGGAAAATAGTGCAGAAAATAGAGATTTTAATCCTAGTAATAACGGGGCTAGCAACTCTAATAGTAAGCAACAAAGTAAGACACCAACCCAGAGGCAAAATAATCCACATGTTAAGGCCACCAGAGATACTTGTTAACGGTGTAATGAAAAAGGTCATAAATTAAATGTTTGTCCATCGAGAAGAGTCACAACTGTTGCGATTTTTTTTTGAAGGAGAGTAAGAAAGAGAGCTACCTACTATCGAGGAAGATAAGTATGCAGGGGTTGAGTTTGCCGAAGAGGAATTTGATGAGAGGGTAATTTTGTGTTGCAGAGGATGTTACTAGCATCCAAAGATGAAGGGCAGCGCAAGAACTTGTTCAAAACACATTGTTATGTCAAGAAAAAAATGTGCAATTTGATCGTGGGCAGTGGCAACACGGAGAATCTGGTCTCTCAGTAATTAGTATATTCTTTTAAGTTATCCACAAAACCTCATTAGAAGTCGTACACCCAAGGTTAGGTCAGCAAGGGATCCCAGGTTCGAGCAATACTATCCTGCAAAGTTACTATCTCCATCGGTAAGCAATAAAGAGAATAAATACTTTGTGATGTTCTTGATATGGATGTTTGTTAGATTTTACTTGGTAGACCGTGACAATTTGATAATGATATTATTTATCAAGGATGGGATTACATGATGATGTTTACATGGGGCACACATAAGATTGCTATGACTCCTGTTTTACACTTTGATAAGAGCCCAAGAGAAAAAAAGACTAGTTTGTTGGTGATGGCATATAATGAAAAGGAACTTGATGAAGTTGTTAAAGAAGTACTGGATATCCTAGGAGATATCAAAGATTTGAATGCAGGTGAGCTACCAAAAGATTTGCCTCTTATGAGGGATAAATGTCAGATGGACAATGTTGTTGATAAACGTCGGAGTTAAAATTTTTAATATGGCAGACATTTTATGAATATCATGCAGACGAAGCTCTTTATTAGAATGAGAACTCGAGGTCGATTTCTTCAGAGGTGGAGGAGACTGATGTAGGAAGGTTGGCTGCATTTATCGAAGACGAAGCCACGCGTAAGAAAGGTTTGACGAAAATAGTGCAGGTTTGGCATCCGATGTCAGAATGACTACTAATATACCTTTTCGGATATAGAATTGGCCCACGAGTAGAACTAATTGCTAAGTAATGAAGTATCAACTTTTTCAGCCATTTGAGTTCATCTGAAAGCCGAAAATTAGATTTTATTATTTCAGCACAATTTTAATAATTTCTATTTTATTTTCTGTTTTGGATTTTTGGCCCATTGTGGTTTCTTTAGTATTTAAACACTTAAGTTGCAGCCAGAGAGACAGTTTTTATTCATTCAATAAAATTTATGAGTATTTTTTTATTTTCTGGTGGATTCCGAAATCATATTTTTACAAATTTGTGGCTTACAAACTTGTTTCTTTTTAATCTAAGTTTAGCGCTCGCTAGTCTCCGCTTCCAACTCCGTCATAATATCAAGTAAGGAGTTCAAATCTCTCAAAAACATTGTTAAAATAATTATTCATGTCATTTAACTAAAAATAGTTTTTCTCTTCTCCAATTATTTTATTCCTACGTACTTTATATAGACATACATACCACAAAACTTCAAGAATGAGACCAATATACCTTATTCATATATGTAATCATAACAATTATTAATATGTTGAACTTACCACTTATACAAAAAGAGGGGTTGAAAGTTACATTATCAATTATCGAACTTTGCAGACAAAACAAAAGCATCATCAATTATCAAACTTTGCAGACAAAAACAACATTATCATCAATTCTTTATTCATTTCGATTATGTAGTAGTAGTACACTCTCACATGTTGTACCATAAGTTGGATTCAAGGGAAAGACAAGAAAATGCAAGCAATTGATAAAAGAGATCAAAATTTGCGCTGCAAAATTGTGATGAGAAAGAACAGATGATGGGACATCTGAATGATCCAGAATGTCATATTGCTGCGAATTAATGCAATGCAACTATACTATTCAATATATTTACCATGATGAAATAATTGAGCTGTTCCACTTCAATCTTTGTCAGTGATGCTTGTCTCTTAGTTATGTTTGTCTTGTCCTACCATTTAGGCGCGTCTGTTTGAGATTTTTTTAGAAATAACTCTATTTTGTGTAAAAAAAATCACTTTTGTCATTTTTAAGTGTTTGTTTAGGATTTTAAAAAAAAATCATTTTATAAAAAAAAATCTATTTTGACTTTAAAATGAAAAACTATTAGGATTAACTTTTCTCAAAATCCATTTTTTCAAAAACAAAGAGGTAACACATAAACTAGTTAAAAATCATTTTTTTTAAAAATCACTTTTTTTGGGTAGTTGACAAACACAAATAGCTTTAGATTTTTTCTAAAATCTCTAAAAAGATCTCTAGATTCTTTTAACATAAAATCGATTTTTTTTAAAGCTGAAACAAACACACGCTTAGTATTTTCCAAAAGAAAATTAGGATGAATATACACGTATGTTTTATGTGGATACATTTTCCAGCTATAAATTTCAATAGAAATATCAAACAATTAGGATGAGTCTACACACTATTGGTCACCAAGTAAAGACCATAAAAACTCAATTTGGCTATAAATATTTACGTTGTATTCCTTGGCATTTCATCCACACTTACTTTTCTATTGCTTTTCATTCACCTAAACCATTTGGTAACACTTTCCACAAAATCATTCATTCATGGCATGGTTGCTTATGTTATTGCATCTTTTTCTCTTCCATTTTCTATCCTTCTCTTCTTCTTTCAATTTTTCATGCCATCATGAGGAGAGCTCGGCTCTGCTTCAGTTCAAGTCCTCCTTCACTATAAATTCGGAATCTTCTTATCCTTGTGATGAATCTCTTCTGAAAACAGCAACATGGAAATATGGGACTGATTGCTGCTCATGGCATGGTGTCACATGCGACCCCACTTTTGGTCGCGTGATTGGCCTCAACCTTGGCTGTGAAGGCCTTCAAGGTATATTCCATCCTAATAGTACTCTTTTTCATCTTGCTCATATTCAAAAACTCAACCTTTCTTACAATGATTTCAATGGCTCCCATTTTCATTCTAAGTTTGGTGGGTTTCAGAGTCTTACACATCTTTACTTGTCTGGTAGTTCCTTTAAAGGTAATATTCCAACTCAAATCTCACACCTTTCCAAATTACAATCACTTCATCTCTCTGGGTATTTTGGTTGTGTTTTAGTTTGGAAAGAGACCATCTTAAAGAGGCTTCTGCAAAATGCAACAAATTTACAGGAGTTGTTTTTGGATTATACAAATATGTCTTCAATAAGACCAAACTCCATTGCTTTGCTTTTCAACCAATCTTCCTCTTTGGTTACTCTAAATCTTAAATCATCAGGATTAAGAGGAAAATTCAAAAAGAGCATTCTATGTTTACCAAGTATTCAAGAAATAGATGTGTCATTTAATGATGAACTTCAAGGCCAACTTCCCGAATTGAGTTGTAGCACTTCTCTTAGAATCTTGGATCTGTCGGCTTGTGGATTCGAAGGGGAAATTCCTACTATGTCTTTTTCTAACCTTACAGATCTTACCTCTCTAACTCTCTCATATAACCACCTAAACGGTTCAATCCCATCATCACTTATAAAACTTCCACGTCTAACTTCCTTGGATCTTTATAGGAACAAACTCAGTGGTCGAATTCCAAATGTATTTCAGACGTCAAACAAATTTCAAGTATTAGATTTGAGTGATAACAAATTTGAAGGAGAATTGCCAACATCACTTTCAAACCTTCAACATGTCATTCGCTTGGATCTTTCATACAATTTATTTAGAGGTCAAATCCCAGATGTGTTCGGTGGGATGACCAAACTGCAAGAACTCAATCTATATTTTAACAATTTAGAAGGACAAATTCCATCTTCATTATTTAACTTGACTCGTCTTATGTTGTTATATTGTTCTAATAATAAATTAGAGGGTCCTTTACCTAACAAAATTACAGGGTTCCAAAAGTTAACTGATTTAAGTTTAAATGACAACTTGTTAAATGGAACAATTCCTTCCTCTTTGTTATCTTTGCCTTCTTTGGTACGTTTATATTTATCAAACAATCGACTTACAGGATCTATCAGTGCAACTTCATCATATTCCTTAGAGAGTTTAAATCTATACAACAACAAGCTACAAGGCAATATTCCAGAATCCATTTTCAACCATACAAACCTAACTAATCTAATTCTATCTTCAAACGACTTGAGTGGTTTTGTCAATTTTCAACACTTCTCCAAACTTACAAATCTTCGATATTTATCCCTTTCATGGAATAGTCAATTGTCACTAAACTTCGAATCCAATGTCAATCATAGTGTTTTTTACCTTGAAGAATTGGAATTGTCTTCCGTAAATTTGATCAAATTTCACAAATTGCAAGGAAAATTCCCGAATTTGGATTATCTTGATATTTCCAACAACAAACTTAATAGAAGAATGCCCAATTGGTTACTTGAAAAAAATTCGTTGAAATTTTTGAACCTCTCTCAGAACTTGTTCATGTCAATAGACCAATGGATTAACGTCAATAGATCCAATGGTTTGTTAGGCCTTGATCTTAGTGGTAATTTATTGGATGGTGAAATACCTTTGGTTGTTTGCAAATTCAGTTCACTTGAATTTCTCAACTTGGGATACAACAATTTGACTGGTATCATTCCACAATGTCTTGCTGAATCAACATCCCTTCAAGTTTTGAATCTACAAATGAATAGATTTCATGGCACTTTGCCAAGTAACTTTTCAAAGTATAGTAAAATTGTCTCTCTGAACCTCTATGGCAACAAGTTAGAAGGCCATTTTCCGAAATCCTTGTCTTGGTGTAAAAAGTTGGAGTTTCTAAACCTCGGGGTCAACAAAATAGAAGACAATTTTCCAGATTGGCTTCAAACAATGCAAGATTTGAAAGTGTTGGTTTTGCGAGACAACAAGTTGCATGGTTCCCTTGTCAATTTAAAAATCAAGCATTCATTTCAAAGTTTAATCATTTTTGATATCTCGGGTAACAACTTAGGTGGTTTTCTACCAAAAGCCTATTTAAGAAATTATGAAGCCATGAAGAATGTTAATCAAGTGGAAGGGAAAAGCAGTTTGCAATACCTGCATGAGTCGTATGCAAAATTCGACGCAGGATACTCAGATTCTGTCACTGTGGCAACAAAAGGGATTCAAATGAAACTGGTGAAAATTCCAATAAAGTTTGTATCTATTGATTTTTCAAGAAACAAGTTTGAAGGAGAGATTCCAAATGCTATTGGAGAGCTTCATGAACTCAAAGGGCTTAACCTTTCCCACAACAGACTTACCGGTCATATTCCGAAATCCATAGGAAACTTGACAAACTTGGAATCTCTGGATCTTTCCTTAAATATGTTAACCGGTGTGATTCCTGTGGAATTAACCAATTTAAACTTTCTTGAAGTCATGAATCTTTCCAATAACCATTTGGTAGGCAAAATACCTCAAGGAAAGCAATTCAACACATTTACAAATGATTCCTTTGAAGGAAACTTGGGGTTATGTGGATTTCCCTTGTCAAAGAGATGTGGACCTGAACAACATTCTCCACCTTCACCCAACAAAAACTTTTGGAGTGAAGAGAAATTTGGATTTGGATGGAAACCGGTGGCAATTGGATATGGATGTGGATTTGTGATTGGAATATGCATTGGATATTGTATGTTTTTAATTGGAAAGCCTAGATGGCTTGTGATGATATTTGGTGGTCAACCTAAGAGAAAGGTGAAAAGAAGGACAAGAATGAGGAGGAACCATAGTACAACCATGAATCAGAATCAGATGATGCAAATGTCATAGTCTTATTGTTTTAGTTATTTTCTCTTTTGTGTGCTAGTCTTTACTTTCTGTTTAAAATAAGATTGATTTTAGTGTGACAATCTTGTCACTCTTATTTGATCTATCTAGTTTGATTTTGGGTTGTAAGTTTGTATAGTGAATGTATTGTGCTTAATAAAATTGCAGGTTATCTTGTCACTCAATTTATTTGTTATCTTGTATGCTTGATTTTTGTTATTAGTCGAGTTATATGAATATAAGAAGACAAGTTCCAACTACAAATCTATCATTACTTTACAAAACAATTCGTAGCATTTAGATTTGTCACTTCTCTAAGCCATGCACTTTTTATTTCTTGGTAAATCCATAGCATAATTAGGGAATTGAAAACTGTGTCTTTGTAGTAAAATGATCTCGGCCGTATAATTTTTATCAGACGGCTCACATGCTTTACAGCATCTGCCGTTACAGCAGATAGTGTATTAACACTGTTGTGGTCTTAATCAATATTTTTTTTTTTGACAAATTAATCAATAATTATTTATATTTTTAAGTCAAGAATTTTAGCATAATTTTTTAGTAAATATATATGGGTTCAGGAATCAGAATGTCGTTGTGTTTTGTTTACCCCATATTCCAAGATTGATTGATTGTATTTTAAGAAACTTGGCTTATTAATGCATATTTATATTCCAAGTAAGTTGACATATTCTACTTCTGGGGAATGATTGATTGTTCAAGTAAGTCGATATGTTGAATATGTGATCCAAGTACATGAATAGGCCTGGTTTTTATGGATGAAAGTGAATCAAAATAAAGCAAGTCTTTCCTGAATTTCCATAGCAGATAACACTATAATTTATATGTGCTTCCAAACAAGTATTTTATATATAATTAGCCTAATTTATATCAATGGAAACATCAAGTATTTTGATTCTTATCAACATATCGACTTACTTGAACATTTCATAAATTTATGTACTATACACACACACACACACACACTATATTTCACCAGAAGTAGAATATGTCAACTTTATGCTAACCTTTTACTTCAAAATATCTGTATGTGATACTAGTATGATTGCATCAGACAATGGGGAGCAGAAATAAAGAGTGAAAGATTTATTGCACAAAATGTCCTAATCACCATATACCACCATTCACTCAAGGGAGTAGAAAAAATTGTACTTAGTTCTCAATAAAGATTCAAAACTGGGAATAAATGCACAAACCCATCAAAATTTAGTTGAGGCCAAAGAAAAAAAAACTGAAGAACAGTCCAGAAATTTAATCAGCTGCAAAAGAAAATAATAAGAGCAAAATATAAACTGAAATAGTAAAATAAGATACAATTCATTGTCAGTGTCTTACCAAGCATAGCTCCAACTCTTCCAAATGGAACTGGAAATGAGAGGTGGCGAGAGAAGGACAGAGTCCCTGTAACCATAGCTGACCACATCAGTTTCATCGTCTCTCCACCATGTTGTGTCATTGCCGATGAAAGAGAAACCAGGTGTTCATTTTGTTGCTGGTAGTCCTTTGCTGATATTTTTCCCTCTCCTGATTTCACCCACATCCCCTCTCATGTCTCACATATCATCTCCCTCCATCTATTTTTCTGTCTGTGATTGTTCGCATAACAATGCAACAAAACATGAGAGTTGGCAATAATCCATGCAGCCAGAATGAGAACAATGCTGCTATAACATGTTAAAGTTACCAAACATGTCATAAGAATTGGAACGAATAAATGTCATGCTTAATATCATTGATAGTAGTGTGTTTTACTTCAACAAAAAAATAAACTCTCACATAGAAGGCTGTGTGAGCTTGTCAAGTCCACTAGTATGTAACTTAACATTGCTCAATGAACAGAACTTTGAGCAATAATTGTGCGGTACACATTGTCAGAAGCATTACTTGGAACAAGTAGGATCATATATGTGTGCATGCACACCTGTACGAAATTCAAAATAACTAACCAACATTCATAAGTGATGTTACCTTGAACTTAAGCTACTTATTGAGACCTAAGGGATGGCAATGCTTCTTTGAACTTTTTTGGAAGGCGAAAACAATTGGAAACATTTCAAAATCAAGCAAAACAGAAAACCAATATTCCGTCACAATCCTAGACAATTTAAACATAAAACACAAGTGGCGGCAGTGATAGTAGGCGATGGTATTTCAGCCAGTCGATGATGCAGTCGAAGATCATACTGAAGAGCACAAAGCATATACAGCAAATAGAACTAAAAAAACACAGTCAATATATAAAGATTTGGTATCAGCTGATTAAATGTGTCACTATGAAAAACAAATTGTATGGACTATTTCATGGTAAAGATTTAGTTAAGAATCCAAATCATTCAAAAGAAATTGAAGCTTCTATAGGTTCATCCTCAACTTTGCCACCTTAAAATGAAATTTGTGCGAGAGATATATGCATACAAAAGAAATTCGAAGAGAATGTTCTTAAATCACCATAACTCATAACTTGACAAATAAAAAAGAGAGATGTGACATAATGTTACGTGTTTTGCCAACGCAGTGTTTGTTTGTGATTTTATTATAGTGTTTTATTATGCAGGTACCGTGCAGGAAGCACGGTGGGATCAAATTCACATCTAACTTAGTGCTGATCAGCAACGTCGCAGTGCTTGAGATATTGTGAGGACCTACGTGAAGGGATCAACAACCAGGTGGATGCCAATGAGCAGAAACTGTCTTGGTGAGTCAGTCTCTGTCTTTCAAAGTTACTAGTAGTGACTGTCACAGTTCCAAAATGATTGCCACAATCCTTTGCATAAGACCCAAAAAATGATGAGAGTGGGACAAAATCATGTTCATAATTTACAGTTTGCTCCCCTCTCTATTGCATCATAATTCTTTCCCCTCCTACATAAGTTATCAAAACACTATCTGTTGTTTCTACCAAAACTTTTTTATTGCTCATCAGATTATAAAGTTTTCCATATATAAGTTATTTCTACGTGAAACTAGAGGTCATTCGGTAAAGGCGATTATACATTTTATTCATATAGAAGCCAGATAAGTTTGCAAATAAAACGAGAGTAAACATTCAAAATAAAAAGGCAAGATCAAGTAGTTTCTTAGTATACTTGACAATAATTATGATATCCCAACAACCACAATCATATACTTCTTTGTGAAAAATAAGAAAAACTTGCCTTGCTTCAATATTTGTACAGTGGTTTATTTTATGTCTTATCTCAAAATTTGTGTGCAAGCTGTATTTTTTAATGGCTTTCTTATTTGATGAAAAAAAATTTAGGGACGAAAATTTGAAATTCAAAAATTTAATAGGGATCAAAAACATATTTAACTTTTTTTGAAACATAAGGCTTTGGTAATATTTGCATATTTATACTCGAGTTCTCATGATGCTGCTGGTTGAATAGAAGACTGCAGCTGGTTGTTGCGACTGGGGGTATGGATGTTCTTATACCAGACCTTCATTTGATATATTCAAGGTCACATTTCTCTTTGCATCCACATTACCGTTTCTATTTGAAAACTTGGATATATATGTCCCGAAAAAATTACGCGAAAGTATCACGACTCCCAACAGCTGAAGTTCATTTGCGATGGTGTCAGGAACGTTTGATTCGCGATGAATAACACTGCCCTTTGAACTTTTAGGCAGCATCTAACTTTGGTAATGGTATCATTTTCCATAAATCTCAAAGAAGCCAGAAATGAGGCTTTAAAATAGTCCCACGTTGACCCAAAAAGTAGTAAGGTATTGTTTATAAACTTTAACGTATACCATATATGTTACTTTGTTGAGGAATTGGGAGTAAGGTGATGTTAATCCCAAGTTATTCTACATAGTTTTTAATGAATGAATTGAATATTTTTCTCTAAGGGTGTGTTTGGTTTGGCGTCAGTAATAATTGATTTTGAGAGAATTGATTTTGGTTAAAAATGAGTTGGGGTGTGAATTGATTTATGTTTGGATATATTTTACTAGAAGTGATTCTTTTATTGTTGAGGAAACTACATGTGATTCTTGTGAGTTGATGTTGTTTGAATAGTTTGAATCAAAATTGATTTTGCATGTGTAATGACTACACTATCATTTTAATTGTATTTAAAAGTATCTCATTCTCTTTAAATAATTATTTCAACTTATCATACATGAATTTTATTAGTTCCAAAATTCATTTTAAAATAATATTAATTTATAAAAGTTATTTTTAATAATAATTTTTTTATCAATTGGGTGATTTTTAATATAATATTATCTATACTATAAAGACAATAACCCATTTCAGCTCTTTTCGACTGACTTTTTCTTTTTCCAAAAATACCCTCAATTTTAAATACAAGTAACACATGTAATAAATAGATAAGAATAAATTTAAATATTAAATTTGTACCAAAAACAAATTTAAATATTAAAAAAATCTAACAAACACGATAGAAATATATATATGTATGACTTTTTTCCTTTATCATTTAAAAAGTGTAACAAACTAGATGAGTATATATATTTATACTTACTTTTTCATTATCATAATTATACCGTTAAAAAACTTTTTCAATAATAAAGATTGTTGTTGGTGTCATTGAAATAGATAATCATGGTTAATTTGATTTGTTATAATTTGAAAGCAACAAACATTTATAATTTTAGTTTTAATCAAAATCAAAATTTCATAAAAAAAATTAACACACCGTTCATAATTTTCAAACATTAGCGCAAAAAAAAAAGAGCAGAAAGACGGGTACTTGAGTGCCCATCTTTTCGCTAGTAAGCATAAAAAGATGTAATAAATTTGAGAAATTAACAAACATTTATATTTTTAGTAAGCATAAAATGATTGATAGTTGAGATTTCACATGAGAAAACTTGAGAGAATTTTCAATGGAGAGAATCCCAATCCTAGATAATATAAGTTCAAGTGCAATATAATATTGAAAATTATTACAAACTAATTATTTAGCCTATACACAATAATTTGATCGCGAATTGAGTTTCGAGCATGATCCATCTCTAAAGAAGAAGCTACATTGAAACTTTGGAATTGATCCAAGTTAGTTGATCTATGATAATCATCATGGTGAATGACTGTATTTTCATCTTCATAAAAATTGAAATCAACATCCATTTCAACACTCCTTCTAATAAAGTTGTGTATTGTCATTGTTGCGACAACTATCTGAACTTGCGTCTCATATTTGAACTTAGGCATGCGACACAGAAGATTCATCAATTAGAGCAGGTCAAGAACTTGCGTCTCATACTTGAACTTAGAATTGTGTCTCATATTTGAACTTAGAATTGCGTCTCATCACAGAACAGTCGCTTCTACAGATCAAGAAGATTGATCAACATAAACATATCAATATAAGAAAATTGTTTTCTTCTTTGAGACTATTTATCAAACACATACAATTCATTGATGTAGGATGGAAAAATTAACGTAAAACTTGTAACAATTAAAGCAAAGAGAAATAGAAATTAAAATATTGAAGCAAGTAATCAAAACAAAGAAAAATATATATGAATATGTATTTACCTTCAGACCTTGTAAGAGCAATGGATTGATTCTCACAAGTAGCTCATAAGCATCATATATAGCGGAAAAGCTGGATGAATAAATTCATCCAACCAACACATTTACCATGAGTAATGAGATTAACCACGAAATCTGCATAAATAGGGGAAAAGCTGAAGAAAATTGAAAGCTTGGATATGCAAAATCTTCACAATTAGCAGAAAATTTTATATTGAAGTGATGTGAAGTAATGAAAGGAAGAAAAGTTGTGAGAAAGAGAAATTGAAGGCTTAAATTAAGTGGTAATTAGGTAAGTACCTGCCACTTGAGAAATTAAAGGCTGAAACAACGTTTCCCGTCGTAGAAGCTCCGAATCTTGGCTTAAGCAAAATTGCGTTTTGAGACAAACCACGTTTCACAAACTCACTTTTTCATTTACCCAAACAACATGAAAAATGGGAAAACGCCGTTTGGCAACAAAAACCCATGTTTGGAGGCTGAAAACGTATTGCCAAACACATACTAAGTATAACTTGGTTCATGTTTAAAATATTAAAATATTTTGAAAATTGGGTTCTCCATCAACTTGATAAGATTACTAGATCACTTAGAACTATTGAGTCATTATTTGAACGCATGATAAACATAGAAAAAAGTCTTTAATCTGCGAGTAAATGATACAACTATTTTGTGATAACTTTTTGTGACAATAGTGAGAGAAATCGAGAATATAGTAAGAGTTGTATCATAAACATGATACAACCAATGTTACAAAAAATAAACCAAAACAATGAACGAAGCACATGCTACTTAACATTAATGCAACAATGAAGTGGGATTTATCCATTATTGATAGAATCAAAAGCTAAGTAATTGTTCTTCGTTTTCTATCAGCGGAAAGAGAAGAGTTGGACTTTCTCAAATAATTGCTGAATAGACAACTTATGTTTAAAAATATGGCTGTTTCGCTTCTTTCATAACACCCAAACACTAGTTAAGTATTTTATCACGTCAAAGTTCAAACCATATTTTAACACTCGTTAGTTAGAAGGATCGTTCCCGAAGTGAAGATGTTGGTGTAGCTTTGCCTCGTTATTTGCACCGTAGTTAATTTTATCTCTTATCTCAATACTTGCATGTAAGCTGCATTTTTTAATGTATTTCTTAGTTCTGTTATTTACATCGTAATGTGGCACATAAATATTTTCTTTGATATGTTAAAAATGGAGCAGCACATTTTTTTTTTAAACATAAGGCTTTGGTAATACTTGCATTGATGATCTTGTACCAGACCCTCATTTGACTTGGAATTCTATTGACATATTTGAGTTCACATTTCTCTTTGCATCCACATTACCATTCCTATTTGAACTTTTAAAATAGTCCCACGTCGACACAAACAAGTAGTAAGATAGTGTTTATAAACTTTAATGTGTACCATACATATCACATGGTTGAAGAATTGAGAGTGACATGAATTTGGATGTTATTCTCGATATCTTTAAGCCACATTTTATGAGTTGAATATATTTTTTCGAGTATAACTTGGTTCTTTTTATTTAATTTTCATAGTTTATAATGCAAGATCATTTTGTTAATTTTTTTGAACAAGAAGATAGTTTTGTTAATTAAATACTATAATATTATTATTGTAATCAAATAAATTATTCTTCAACTTTTTAAGTTATTGAATTTATCCAAAAAAAAACTTTTTAAGTTATTGAATAAAATAAATTGACAGAAGTTATTGAATAATTTTTTATAGTCATGTTTAAAATATTATAATAATATTTTGAAAATTGGAATGTCGATCGACATGATAAGATTACTAGCTAGATCTCTTTGAATTATTGAGTCATTAATTGAACACATGACTGAACGAGATAAAATTGGATGACTTTATCATATAACTCGGTCTTTTTAGAAAAATAATGAGGATAAACATAAAAAAAAAAGGTGTTTAATCTCCGAGTAATGATAATTG
>Ga0315915_1001802_pt1 | contig 26474 bp, 11 predicted proteins | sample MpolbnodulesMG_FD_207738 | JGI IMG/M metagenome (GOLD analysis project Ga0315915, IMG submission 207738) | Medicago polymorpha root nodule microbial communities from Los Angeles, California, United States - branched nodules | ecosystem: Host-associated > Plants > Roots > Nodule | place: USA...
AATAAAGATTTACAATCTGTTTAAAACAAGAGAGCCATTTTGATAACTTCCAGTTGACCCATGATTTCAGCTTCTAGAACTGTGCCAAACAAGTGAAAATATATTTTTTACTCTTGTTTTTCTTTTTTAATGAGTTTTTTACTCCTGTTTTAAATAGCTTATTGGAAACTATCTTATAAACTACCCTGTTCGGTCACATTTATAAGGAAAAAAAAATGTTTTAGGTTAATTGAATAACTAGTGTATTTGACTTGTATATAGACCGGATACATTTATTATTTAATAAAGATAAAATTACTCATTTAGTCCCTTAACTTAATTTCAGTTAACACTTTTGTCCTTTATCTTTTTATTTTCCCGATTTCATCATTTATGTTACAATTATATAACACTTCCGTCCTTTATCTTTTTCTTTTCTTGATTTAATCTTTTATGTTATAAAATGTCAACATTGTTATCCCTTTTTATGGGATGTTTCAATGAAATTCGAGTTGTTATGTTTGTGTGATGAAGATTTGAATTTGTTTATGAGTTTGATGATTTTTTTTTTTTTTGATTAAAAAGGATAACAATGTTGACATTTTATAACATAAAAGACTAAATCGAGAAAAGAAAAAGATAAAAGACAAAATTTTTACGTAATTGTAACATAAATGATGAAATCGAGAAAATAAAAAGATAAAGTACAAAAGTGTTATATGAAATTAAGTTAAGGGACAAAAAGAGTAATTTTGCCTTTAATAAATCTAAAAAGTACACACTGATCTACTTTTCTATACTTCCTAATAACTATTTATATTTTCATTTCCTAATTTTTTGATAATTTTACTATCAAAATATTTAACAATTCCACATTTGAAAGATTTGAAATATTGAAATTGTGTATTTTCGGCCACGGTTGTTCAAGATGTAGACAGAGGTAAGCGGTGGTGCGATGATGGCTCAGCCATCCACATCGCCTCTCGTCCCTGTTCTCTCGACAATTTCGTCGGAAGAGCAGGTTCTCAGGCGCATCTTTTTCAGTCCTATGGTGGCACCGACGATTTAGTTTCTCTTAGATCGTGCCACCGCGACTTGATTTTGGTTGTTATGTGATTCTGTTGGATTTTGTGTCTGGGTTTCTCAAGTTTTGGGATATCTGGATCTTGGTTCGAGTACGTTTCTTATGGTCACCGTCGCCGTCGACGGCTCAAATAGGATTCTTTGTGTTCTCCGCCACTCTCAGACCCATTTGGGTAGGTTACATCAAAGCTGGTTGCAGATCTGGTTGCTTGTTCGTTCCTCAAATCCGGTGTGTCCTTCGACAACTCTCCTGGCCTTTAATTTCGTCGTGGTGCAGGTGCGCTTCTTGTGTCGGAGGGTTTAGATGATTTTGGCTCGAAAGGGCTGGTAAAGCTGCTGTGTTTTTGTAGGGGGATCTTAGTTCGTGAATCTTTATGTGTTGGAATTTGATTCATACCCTATTCTTAATGTTACTTTGGTGTCTGTCGTGTGGCCATGCCCTTTGATTCTCTGATTATTGTTATCCGAAGTTGTTGAGTTCTGCAGGTTTCAAAGATATGGTGTTCCGTCGATGTTGTTTGAATATTTGTCGCAGTCCTTGTGGCTAACTTCATACTGCTTTGGAATCCTAGTCATTTGTATGATTGACATTGGACTAATTGGACTCGAAAGAGTCGGTGTTGCTTGTTGTCTCGCTGCAAGGTGTTGTTGGTTTTTAGACTGTGTTGTGTTGACGGTTGGTTCATACACCAAATCGCTTACCTTTGTTTAATTAGGATTAATCTTTGAAGGTTGGATTTTATGTGTGGCTTAAAATGTTTGTATTGCCCATTTGGGTTGTCTTGCACATGTGCTTTTAATGGGTTAGGTATATGTCCCCCCATTATTTTTTGTATTTTTTTTCCTTTTTTGTTAATAATATATATGAGCACTAGGCACAAGTTTAGAGTATAGCTGAGAAATCACCTATTCTCTTTCTTGATGTTTATGCTCTGGCCTTATAAAAAAAAATATAAAAAGTACACTCTCTGATCACTATTATAAGCAAAAATCAACAATTTAAATTCATTCATTAAATGATGTATTAGGTTTATAATAAAGACCATATATATCATTAATTCAACAAATCTAAAATATAAATTTTTGCTTATAATAGTAACTAGAGGATGTAATTTTTACTTATAAATGTGATCGGATGAAGTATTATTGTATTACTATAGGCGACACCTTTTTTTATTAGCAACCTTATAGAAACGTTTTGACGTTATTATTGAAACCATTTTTTAAATTCAAGTGGGGGATTGTTGAAACATTGGTGTGATGTTGGAATAAATTGGAACATTAAACACCAAGTAATTATACTTTGATCTAATGTTTTGTGAATTGAAAAAATAGAGTGTGGGGGTCCCACATAAAATAGAACACACACTAATCTTAAAACCTTCAAAGATTAAGCTAACGTTCTTAAGACCTTCAAAGTCTACGAATGGATAATCGTTTATTTGTGATATTAAGTTAAGGTTATTAAAACTTTCAAAGATTATTAGACCACCGAAGGAATTAGGGGCTGTAATATGAGAAGAGGGTCTTTAGTCAAGAGATTGATTAGGGCTATTTTGTTAACCATCATGAAACTAGAGAATCATTCAAATGCATCTCCTAATGGAGGATATCCACTTTTCCTACTCCTCAAAACCTGTACATATTTGCAACAAGATGAGTATTCATTAACTATGCTTCAATAGCTCGATTGGAAGTCATGATAATGTTACTTGCATATGCATCTCATAGATGTTTCAAACTTTTACAAATGCATGTCAAAAGTGCTTTTTTTAAAGGTTATCTAAATGAGGAGGTGTACATGCATAAACCTCCAAGAGCTTTGTATGAGATATTAATTATGTTCTTTATCAAAAACGGTTACTCAAGAGGAAAAATTGAAACTACATTTTTTTGAAAAATAAATAATTGTTTTTTAATAATTTTACAAGTATATGTTGATGACATCATTTCTCGAGTCATAAATGAGAAAATGTTTGAGGATTTTTCAAACCTCATGCAAAGTGGATTTGAAATGAGTATGAGTATATTTGGAGATCTTAAGATTTTTTCTTAGTTTGCATGTAGAGCAAAACGAAAATGGTATCTTTATATGTCAAAAAAAAAATACATCAAATGTCTTCTAAAAAATACAATATGAATGAAGCAAAAATCATATCAACTCCCATGTATCTTTCATCAAATTTAGACAAAGATGAAACAAGTAAAACAATCTCAGAAAAAGAATATAAATGAATGATTGGATCCCTTCTATATTTAACCATAAGCATACCTGATACCTGATCCCTTACATATATACACAAAGGAATGATTGGATCCCTTCTATATTTGATAAAACTATACTAGCTACAATCATGATTCTAAAAATGCCAAAATTTGTGTCATCATAAAACAGGGGAAATTGTTGAGAAATAAAAATCTAAAAATCCTCTTTTAATGTTTTAATGATATAAACACATTTATTTTAAAAGAATGATATAAAAACATTTAATTATGTTTTATGAATTATGATATTATTGTGTTTATAACATATGCTCTTGAGTGAACTTTATAAGATAGGTTACAAAGCAAACAAAATTATCAGATGTTTTCAGGACATTGTTCATGTTCATCCTTGAATAGAATCTCTCAAATGTCAACCCACCAAAGACAAAGTGAAAAAATTATTTATTAGTCCTGGGTACAAAGAATTTGCAATTAATGGAAGAATTAATTTATCAAGGATCATTGAGAAATTAAAGTACAATTAAGGTGCATGAGACACTTGCTACAAATAGATCATAAATAATACAACATATTTTACAAAGTAGGAAAAGAATGAAGGGAGCTTCTACAGTGCAGTCAGGAAACTGACTTTTTTGAAAAAGTTAATTTTGATTTTAATGTTTGATTCATTTTTAAATGGTTGATTACTGATTAATGATCAATAGTAATTCATCTAGTAATGTTTGCAACATCTTGAACTTACAGGTACTATTTTATCGTTGCCATCTTTAACATGCAAACAGATTTGATGATATTATGTGATAGTCTTAAGTGTTACATTTTGTGGGATGTTACACTTAAAACAAGGTAGGATAAAATTAGATTAAATGTAGTCTTGTTAATATGATAAATTGATGATACTATGAGGACTGAACTTTTGATGCCACTGTACAAACAATGGGGTATTACTCACTACACTTTTGATGTTATAGTGTTAACTTCATCAGAAAAGTCATTTTCACGACTTCACCGTAGAATTTTCCTATTTGTTAACCCAGTTTGGTAACAAACACACCTACTCTAGGGGCTACCAAGTCAGGAAGGAAATCCACTAGTGTAGTCCTAGTTCTAAGTTCTCAGCAAACTCCAAGTTTACAACTTATCACATAGATACTACCTATACTGACTTCAGCCTAAGAACTCCTAGCCTGAGATCTCATCTCACATCCACTCAATCACACACCCTGTGATTACACGAATACAATCAATATGATGAAGACACCTTCAGACACAAACTAACTCCGTACTTCAAAGCTTAGGAGTAGTTTACAATATTACAACTCAATAAACACAGTCCTAAACTTGCATCAAGGACACACAAGAAAGGCTCACAATTAACAGAGACTCAAAACCCTAAAAACTCTATTTTTGATATGACGGCTTCAGTAACAAATTAGGTTTTGCTTCCTTCTATATATACTCTGAAGCAGTATGGGCTTGATCTTCTTGTTGGGCTTCAAAAACAATGTTGATCCATGAAAAGATACGCTCACAAGAATCAGAACCAAATTCTCATGTGTTCTAAAATGTTTGAACATCTTTAGGAAATAAACAAAGTTTCCTAAAATGTTGACACATCTTTAGGGAATAAACACAAAGTTGATTCTGATCAAAACACGCATCCTTGCCCACAAGAATAAAGGCGTGGATTCCTCAAATAATTAAAGCGCGTTAAATATCGCACAAAAATAGGGCACACTGAAAACGTACCCACATGTTGAAACATTGGGTCCAACATCTTTCTTGTATATTCTTGATAGGAAAATGTTTAACTGATGATAAAGATGTTGTCAAACACAAGTTTTTCTATTCAGCCTTTCTGGACTTATGGTAACAGATAACAACTCTATTTTTAGTTACATGAATTAACAATTTTGAACTTAAAATCGGTTAACAAGACATTCACATAGAGCATGCACCACCGTTGAGAAGGAAAATCATTCGGTTATTTGGTTTATTTCTTGTTGGATTCGATTGGCCTCGAGTAAGTGCACGACAACCTATTCGTCACAAACGCACGAATGAGATTTTTTATTGTCCTTTGAGTTTTTTATTAATGTTTGTTAATGAGCATTTGAGAAATGATAAACACCTTTCTCTCAGTTTCTCCAAGGGCTTATTCATATCAGTTTGGCTTGTGAGTTGCCTCTCCACTGACTTTCCAAGCGGTGAGTACTTATTGCTGGCGTATAAGTGAAGGATATTTCCACTCTTCTAAATGTTTTTCTATTTTTATTTTGGTTTGTCATTTATTTAACAAAAAAAAATATAAGTTAGCATCCACAGAAAGAGAATATGAACATGTCGTGCAATTCGTGTGAGCAGAACCTATCGTACTATATAGCAAGGCTCTTGTTTAATTGCTTGATTGTGTTTTTCTATTCACTTATAAAATTTTATGACGAATAGATTTAGTGATTGACCGTATATCCTTGGTTGAATGAAACTAATCGGAAATTAAGTTGGGAGGTTTGTGTATTATTATTGGTTTGAAGAAAGTAGAGAGGATGTGGTTGTGGAGGTAGAAGAAAGGAAATAGAAACCCAACTAGATGAGGGGACAATATATCATAATATCACGCATCCAACGGTTTAAATGACTCGTCCACCGTGGATGACTTACTTCACTCATCCATCCTAGCATCCGCCTTATTCCTTCCATGCTTAAGTAAATACAATACATAAATATATTTGTAAGGTTTACTCCAACGGTTAAACCTAGACATATGAAATTAAACTTACCTACAATGAAAGGGATGCATATTATATTTCTCATCAACCTATCCAAATATTGTATATTACTAAGAAATAAGAAACGATCACCATGCTATCTCACCAGAAGTCCCACATAGCATTTCTTTATACATATGAACTTGGACCTATTTAATTAATCATGATTTCAAAATCATCCAACCTTTTTAATCTGAAGTCTGAACACACCATGATCTTTTACCAACCTTTTCCAATAATTTAAATGGGTAATGAGATCTGAATCAAAAGTTCTCCCCACCATTGGGACTGTGTTGATTAATTAATTGAAATAATCTCGAAGTATCTTAATTTTATAAAATTGAATTTGACCCAACAATGCAATGCAATGCAATGAAGGTAGTTATTTAGTTAACAATATGGACAGGTGTCAGGGGATCTGAATCCAGACTAGTTAGTTAACAATAAAGTGCAGCTTTTCTAAAATAGTAATTATATAGTCAAAAAATAATCTAAATGCTCTGAGATCCACACAAGGTGCAAAATGGCTATGTGTCAAATTATAGGTCGTTGTTAACGTGTGGACATTTTGCTACGTCCATATTCATCCTTTTTTTTCTACCTAATATTTCCTCTCATTATATTCAAAAGAAGTGCTAGCAAATATTTTTTTGGACCAAAGAAAAAAAATAAAATTTAACACACACTTTTTAATACCTTCTTTTCAATTCCGTCAAAAAAAAAAAACTTTCTTTTCAATTGGCAAGGAGATTGTGTGCAATATATAGAAGTTAGAATTTGAACTCTGAACATTCCACTTAATCTATTGAATATCTAGTTACTAAATTATTTTAAAAAATTCATATCGATCTCATCAAATCATCTTGATCCTATATAGATTTTGTAGAACCTTTGTAAATTTTGATCAATCAAAATGAGTGTTGAAAAATCTCTTATTAATAACTTATGATTGGTACATTCAAGTGTATGCAAATTTCAACTAATTGTATCATTTTTTTTAAGGTAGTATTATCATATTCAACAGGGTCATTCCTATGAATTTGGAGGCTCGCCTCTGGAAGTGAAAAGAGACCCGTAATAAAATAAAAATATATTTTTTTTTAAAAGAACAATGTTCTATTTAAATTTTTGAAAAGATAAATACAGGTGCCGTATATATGCGATACACCTAAAGATGAAAATCATTACTGTATACATGAGAACCTCAAACCACCCTCCAAAAAACACCCACCTAACACTAAAATCAAGAAGACCCAATTCTAATAAGCCTAAAATAAGACAACATAAGAGGAAAAGGAAATCAAATCACGGAAGAAGAAAAGGAAAGTTTGATGGAGTGATGGTGATGGAACGCGTGGTATCAGAGAGAAAGAGAATAATGATAATTTTTTTAGTGGGGTAGCACTACTGTGTTCTAATTTTTTTTTTGAGGCTCATACCTTGAGGAGACCCAACTCCATTGAGCTCTTTGCACACCCCCAAAGTCCGACCTTGATATTTAAGACTAATTTGTCTTTGAATTTTATATAGTGATTATATATAATTAAATGATTGAACTCGAGTTATCAATAAACACTATCTAAAAATAAATGAATTTAAATTTAATTTTTGGATCAAACGATTTTTCAGTTAAATTTTACTTATATTTTAATTGAAAGAAGTGTATTTTTTGTTTGTTTTAAAATTTGGAAAATAACAAGACCTAAAGTAGTAACAATCCCTTAAAATTTTATATTCATTCCACTTTCCACTAGTGTAGGGTGCAATATAAACCGACAAAGACTCACATGGGCCCCACAAAGGCCAAGAAAGAGTAAAGAAAAGCTCTATAATGGGCAATAATGCGGGTCCCATACTTCTGGTAAAGACTAGAGAGTAGAGACCAATCCTATGATCCTGTGTAATCCCAATATTTGATTGTTAAGCGAATTAGAAGACGACACGTGGTGTAGCCACACCACCGTTATTTCACCGCTTTGTTGCATGCGATAACGCTATCGTTCAGTTATTGGGTGATTTCATCCACGTGGGTTCCATGTTGGATTACCTTTTTTTCTTGCGCACTTTACGTTCCTTTCGTTATTCTCGTGTTTTGTCGGGTTCATCTTTACCGGATTTGGTCGGGTCTATGCCCATGAAATCACTATTATTTATGGAAGCGTTCTAAAATCTCATATTAGAAAGAAAAATCGACCTTGATAATTGTCTCCATATTTTGGGTGAAAATGTGATGTATCATCTCACTTGTATGGTGATTGTTCTTTGATGAATGTGTCAATGCAACTCAAATAAGATTCCTCCTCTGGTCGAACAATGAACAACTCTAGAGATTAATCTTTCAACTTGAATATGATTACAATGAATGATGAAATTTTTTTATTAATAATTTTACCATTGTGGCATTCTTAAAACTTAATTAACCAAACAAGTGAGCTTAAGTGGTAAATGAGCTTCACTAAGGACGAATTATTCGGGAGAACCTGAATTCGATTCTTAGGTGGAACAATTATTGGTCAGATTATCCTTACCCTACGACCGAACTCCAGATTACTAGAGTCCCTTCCCTCCTGAGAACCAGATGGTTAACGCCAAAAAAACGAATAATCATGACTGAATTTCTAAAAAAAAATGAATAATTTGATCTAGTTTGAAATGTGAAAAAATTGAATTACATTTTTGTAAAATTTAATAAATGATAAACGTTGAAACACAGGTAAAATAGTAAAAATTAATCTAACAAACTAACCACTATTATTTACTATTAAAAAAAATGTTATGTTAGATTTTTTTTTCCTTGCCAGAAAGAACTTGAACAAGAACCTTTAACTCCTCAACTACTTTAATCCCATGAAAATGATGGCTATAAAATCACTCTTTTTCTCTTCACTTTCCGTGGACCACAATAAATTGTGATAAAATAAAGAGAAATGTTAATTAGTGATGTTATAAAACTACAATTGATACACATTGTTAATGTAAAATTATTTTAAACATGCATCCAATGATGCGTTGTCATATCTTTTAATGTGTTTGAAAATATATGATTTACCATATTCATTAATTGATATGTCAACATATTGTGCGTAAAATAATTTTACACGCATAGTGAGTGTATACCAATTAAACTTATAAAATTAACGATACACATTGTTAATGTAAAATTATTTTAATCGATACACATCGTTAATGTAAAATTATTTTACACATACATCCATTGATGTGTTGTCATATCATTTAATGTATTTGAAAACATATGATTTACCATATTCATTAATTGATGTGTTTTTACGTGCATAATGTATACCAATTAAACTTACAAAATTAACAATGAAATCTATTTAATAAAAGATTTTAATGATGATAGGTTGACAATTCAAAACAACTCTACAGATTTTAATGTATTTGGTTGGAGAAAACTTATTCTTAACACTAACACTCCAATTTGATTGGAACTGGTTTAGTTTTTGTTCAATCCCAGATTTCCCAACCGACCCGATAAGACAGGAAGCTGATAAACCCGACCCATTAAATACGGGTGGGTAACAGAACAGTGTAAAAGATGACACAATGCACAGTATGGAACACATAGCTACAAAACTTGATAACACAATCGTGTGAAACTCACAACCATACATTGGTCAAGCTTCAAAACCATATACAAAGAATTTCAACAGCCATTCCATTTCATATTACAAAAAGGGTCACATTATTTTATTTCTTTCAACAAAAAAAAAATTATTACAAACAAGGTCTCTGGAAGAGTGGAGAATTTAGTGGGTCATATTATTCATGAGGTAATCAAATAAATTACTAATCTTTTTAGTGGCCATTGTTAGTTTTTCCTCCATGATGTTGATGCTTTCTTACATATGTTCAATTAATGGCAAATTCATCTAAGTGGGTCAATTCAATTTGTAACCATTATCACCTAACAAAGTTGTTTTTGTGTGCTTTGTTGTTTCCTTGTTTCATGCTACTACTACTACTTGCTCATTTTTGTGGTTAGTTGAATTTCCGTGTAGCTTTTTGAGTACTAATAAGTTCTTAATTTAAAGCTTTTTTATTGCTTAAAGTTTTAACTTTTAAGTCATAGCTAACATAAGCTGTTGCTTCATACTTTCTATGTGACAATGTAATTTTTTTTTTTTTTAGTTTACTGTTATGATTCAGATCCCCATTGTGTGTTTTTTGTCATGGTTTTAAATTGCGGTTGCAGTTACGTGATGAAGTTTTATATTGTAGCAAAATGCTGCTGATGTTGTTGAAATTGTGGTTGCGATTGCGATGCCATTGCTGAGACCTCAAAATCTTTTATATTGCCGACCGCAGTTCAAAACCATGATTCTTGTTGTATGATGAAATTTTATTGTTTTTGTTTTTACTTTATGTTGATGTTATGTTACTGTTATACTAAATATGAAATTTTATTGTTTTTGTTGGCCTAATCACAGTTAGCTTTGCTGGAAAAGTGGTGTTTCCAAGGATTTTATTCGATTAAAGCAAATTTCTTTGCATTGGTTTGCTTGTGTTTTCAACTGGGTTTTTTCTATGAAGAGAGTTTAATGGTTTTCTCTAGGATTTGTATTTGAGGAATAGGAGGAAGTTAAGGTTAGCTAACAAGGAGGTTCCTAACACAACAAAAGTTTAGTCATGTCTGTGACATTATTAAGGGTTGCTTCCTCTCCTAGCTTAGATGTTTCCAGTTCCAATGGTTTACTCGATTCCTTCGGGGTTGTGAAGCTTGTAGATTCTTCGAAGTTCTTGTCTAGAGACTTTGTGTCAATAAGAGCAAAAAAGAATGATAAGAAAAAGACACGGAGATTTTGCTCATTGAGTACAGATATTAAGTATGCGTGTGTTGGTCAGCCTGGCTTAGAGAGTTCTAGTAACTTCCCTTTGTTATCGAATGTGCTTGCAAACCCGACTGCAGGAGAAGTGGCTGTTTCGTCTGAGCAGAAGGTTTATGATGTGGTTCTGAAGCAGGCATCTTTGGTTAAGAGGAAGCTGAGCTCTACCGGTGAACTTGAAGTGAAACCGGAAATTGTTTTGCCTGGGAATTTGAGCTTGTTGAGTGAAGCCTATGACCGTTGTGGAGAAATTTGCGCTGAATATGCTAAAACATTTTACTTAGGTTAGCTTTCTATTATCTTTCCTTCAAGTGAGGATGTTAGCCTTAGATTTAATTTGGGTTTGTGACATGGTTTGAGTCCAATTTATTTACATGGGATTTTATCTCTCAGGAACTCTTCTAATGACTCCCGAAAGGCGAAGAGCTATTTGGGCGATATATGGTGAGTGATCATGCTCGTTTGGTTACGATACCGTTCTCTATCTCTACATACTCTTTTATATTTAGTTTTTAAATGATAATTTTTGGTTTCCATAAAACATATTAACGGTTATAAATTTGCATGTAATATTTTAAAACTTTAAGGGCAGCAGTTTATGATCAACAGGTTCATCTAGTGGACTGTTTTTGCTATAGGATCTGCAATCTTGAAAATATTTTTTAATTGATATTTAAAATAACTTATATACATGAAATTTTGATTTAGTCTTCTAGAATTCAGAAATTGGTGTCTATGTCCCTTCTTATTGTGCAAGACTACTTCTATATCAATCAAGATCGATTTCCCTAATTAGATGTCAAATACTATTGCTTTTTCAGTGTGGTGTAGGAGGACGGATGAACTTGTTGATGGCCCTAATGCTTCACATATAACAGCAACTGCAATGGATAGGTGGGAATCAAGATTGGACGAACTTTTCCAAGGGCGTCCATTTGATATGCTTGATGCTGCTTTATCAGATACCGTTAACCGGTTTCCTGTTGATATCCAGGTATTGATTAATTTTGTTCACCAGATTAGATATCTACATGAAAACCATCATTAATGTTGTTTTCAAACATGCTCTATGATTTAATATGGATTATGTGTAATTTGAAAGGCAACAAGTGGTGAAAGATTTGGTGAAAGATTTGGTGAAAGATTTTTTGAATTTTCCTGCAAACCAGCTCAGTTTCTTTTTGTCCCATATATCATGGTTTTGTGGAACATGCAAATATGTTTTGTTACTTATAATAAGCTTGCAAGTTTGGTAAAAAAATGTTGAAATTTCAACACATGCCCATTAGCAAAAGACTTTTCTTTGAATAGACAGACAGACAGACAGATAAGTAAGTTCACCTTTAGTGTTAGAGGACTTATCCGAATCTTTTGTTTGTGTCGATGCAGCCATTTAAAGATATGATAGAAGGAATGAGAATGGATCTTAAGAAGTCAAGATACAAAAGCTTTGATGAACTATATCTCTACTGTTACTATGTTGCTGGAACTGTTGGTTTAATGAGTGTTCCGGTCATGGGCATTTCAATGCATTCGCAAGCCACAACAGAGAGTGTATACAATGCTGCCTTGGCCTTAGGAATTGCAAATCAGCTAACCAACATACTCAGAGATGTTGGAGAGGAGTAAGTTCAGAACTACCGATGTTTGTTCACTTCATTTCATAAATTTTATGAAAAAATATATTCTCATTCCATAATAACTCTCGTCCAAAGTTTTATTTACATAGATTAAGAAATATAATGTTGGTTTTTCCTCTGTTGCTAAACTAAACAATGACCCTGCATTTCATTTTGGCTTCATCCTTATCATATGCTCAATTTTCCTAACAGTGCCAGGCGAGGAAGAGTGTATCTACCACAAGATGAATTGGCTCTGGCAGGGCTTTCAGATGAAGACATATTTGCCGGTAAGGTGACGGACAAGTGGAGGAACTTCATGAAGAGCCAAATTAAAAGGGCGAGAACGTTTTTTGATGAGGCAGAAAAGGGAGTGACGGAGCTTAATGAACAGAGCAGATGGCCGGTAAGAAATTCAAACAACTATCATTATGCGAAACCTTCTTAATGGCCAAAATTTCATTGTTTCACAGCATATATGTGTGGAGAAAATGTCTTTGCATCAAAGTGAGAGAAGTAAATTCTGACTGTTGAGTCTAATCATGAATGGTAAAGATTAAAACAAACTATCATATAAGTTTTCTAATTGGGCGTGTGACTTTTTTTTATTTATAAATAATCATGTATTCATTAAATAACTTTTGAATTTAATTCATATACACTGTCAATGAAGAGATTTAACACACCGTCAATCAATCCTAATCGTCAGATCATTAAAAACATTTGACCTAAACATTATTTCTAAAGTCACACATATCAGTGATAGTGATTTATTAACCGTGTATAAATTTTTACACTGATAGTGTATCAAACAAAATTAAACTCAACTTTTAACTACACTTCTCACTCAAGTCAAAATGGTTCTCTCACTAACTACATCTCATCTTTACTATATATTGGCTATGCCCTTATGTGTCTCTACTTGTGACAAATTGATGTTAAGTGTCAATGACCAAGGCTTAAGGTTCTTTACCTTCTATTCATTATTTAACTTTAATACGACAACAATGACTATTTTACAATTGTCTTCGAGGTGATTTCAATTTCATCTCTTGAGGCTACAACTTACAAGGTCAAATTCTTGTTATTGAGTTGACATTTTAGTATGTGACACAAAAGGGTGTTTTTGATGTTGCAGGTGTGGGCGTCTTTGCTATTATATCGCCAAATATTGGACGAAATAGAAGCTAATGATTACAACAATTTCACCAAGAGGGCTTATGTGAGCAAAACCAAGAAGTTACTTTCTTTGCCACTTGCATATGCTAGATCTATGGTTCCTCCATCAAAAAAGTTATCTCATGTATAGATATAGTTATGTAGAGAAATGGTAATGACAAACACAAAAGGGAAAACCACAATTTGTATATGATGAAATAAGGCTTGTATTCATTAACCACTAATTTGTAGTCAATATTGGTTTTTGCAATTTTGTGTTTGTTTTTTTGATTTGGGTTAATCAGTTATTGGTCTAAATCCATTGCAGCTTATGAATTTTTTAAGATAACCTGCATTTTTTTAATCTAACTATTATTAGAACTTACAAGTGCCAATTCAGATAATTTATTGATAAATCATATTTAAAGACTTAATTAGATTACTTTTTATTAATGCATAAAATATAAAAATGTCATTTTTGAGCTGAATGCAATACTTAATCTAGTATGACTCAATTGTCAAAGAATGAAGAAATATTTTCTTCTGTTATCCAAACTACTATGTGATGACAATAAGGACGTAAATCAATGTAGTTGTTCATAACCCTCCTATGTAGGGGTGGCAAAACGGGCCTGGCCCGTCGGACCAGCCCGTTTAACCCGCCATTTTAAGCGGGTTTGGGTGAGATTTTGAGCCCATATCTCTAGTTGGCCCGCCCCAGTTAAGCCCGTTGAAAAAGCCGGTCATAGCGAGGTAGGGCGGGCTGGCCCGCGAGCTTATTAAACTTTCTTTTTTTACTATTAGTGATCGAATTTTTAATTTACACACCCCATAAACAATTGGGCCAAATGATACCAACCAACCTAAAATTGTCCCACTCTCTCTGACAGTGATAAGTGATAACTGATTCATACCACTAGTCCACTACCTCTAGAAAAAATTGATTCACCACTGCATTATATTGAGACTTATTTCATGTTGTTGGATTTATTTTGCAATTTGTTCTATGTTGGATGTATGGTGGATTTATTTTGAGATTTATTTAATGTTAGAGTCTTTAAATTGAATTTATTGTTCTTATAATAGTAGCGTATTTGTTAATAACAATCGACAAAAAAATATTTTAAAAAATAGACGGGCCAACCCGCTAGTCCGTCTTTAGGCGGGGCGGGGTGTGAGTTTGAGCCCATCCCCTTAAGTTGGCTCTCCCCGTTCCGCCCCACCTTGTGTTTTGGCGGGTTAATAGCGAGCTGGGCCTAAACGGGGCGGTCTGCCCCGTATTGCCATCCCTACTCGTATGTTTTACTCCATTCCATCTTGTAGATGGATATTGAGATAAAATGAGTCTTTTTTCTTTTTAATTAAAAAAATGAATCCACGCTGTAACATTTTAATTGGTTATCATGTAAGGAGTTCATGTAATATTTATGACAAATATATATTCCATTTGATTGGTATAAGGATAAATATAAACAATTTCGAGGATTAAACAAATGGCCCATTAGCTCAGTTGGTTAGAGCGTCGTGCTAATAACGCGAAGGTCGCAGGTTCGAAACCTGCATGGGCCAATTTTGTCATGATTTTTAATATTAATTTGAAAAATAAAATTAAAAAGTAAAAAACGCCGTTGCCGGGGATCGAACCCGGGTCACCCGCGTGACAGGCGGGAATACTTACCACTATACTACAACGACTCTTTGATGTTAATGTTCTTTTAAAGTGTTATATAAAACTAACGTTTCATTTGTAATTAAACTTATGCAAAGTTTCAGTTGGTGTGTATTTTTCTCCAGAATTTCAAGGTAGCATTCTTCCATATTGAAGATACTTTATTTATTCGTAACATTTTTTCTTTAGTTGAACCAAGTTCTTTCATGAAAATGCTCTTCTTTATACACTTATGTATAATTTCATTAATTTGAAAGGAAAATACTCAATGGTAGAAAGAGTTACTGGCATGATGATGATACACCAATGTCTGTCCTTGGCCAGTAGCCCTATAAATTCTGCCAAATAGCAATGGATTTTTTTTTTCTTTTTGAAAAAGTGTCTCCGTGCAATTCGTCCACAAAACTCTTTCGTGCCATAAAGCTCTGCATAGGCCACTTTTTGAAGAAATTTTTTTTTCATTTATTTATGCATCTGTTTGGCTACTACTTTTTCCAACGCGCGTTCATTTTATTTCTTTGTTTGAAATACGCAACGAAAGAAACAATAATAATGTTACATAGAGAAACACTAAGAAATAAAGTTCTTTTTTTTCCTAGCATAAACTTGAAATTTCTGATTATTGTGAATTGGTTGAATAATCTCAGCACTTGTGTAGAAACCTTGACTTCTGATTTTTGATTCTAAAAATTTACTATGTAGAGCTCTCTCAATTTTTTTTTACTCTTTGAAGCAATAAATCTTTGACAATTATAAATTGAGTCTGGTTAGCAAGTGTCCTAAAGACATTATTTAAAGATTTTTTTAAAAAAAAATATTGTCTAGAAAATACAAGTTGTTAATTTTGTCAACACAATAATTATACAAGTTTTTAATATAAACTTATTATTTTTAGTAATTTAACCAAGCATTCTCCTTATAAGTTCTAACAATGTGACCAAAAGAGCAATATAGAAGCAAACTAGCTTTAGCACAAATGTTCTTAGCAATACCCGCAAACTATGTATGAGTTAATACTTTGTAGTCGAGAACCTTATCTAACATTTGATCGGTCATTCATTTCGAGGATCACTTGACACAATCAGTTATTATGAGGTTATGTATAATATAAATTGTTGTCTGACCTATCCGACCGGCCTGCTTAACCCACCATTTTAGACGGGTTAGGCTGAGGTTTTGAGTCCACTCCCTATAGTTGACCGGCCTTCGTTTAGTCCATTGAGAAAATGGGTCATGATGGGGAGGAGCGGGCTGGCCTGCATGCTCGTTAAAAAATATTTAATTTTTATTGTACTAATAAACAATAGGCAAAATTACACAATTCGTCTCTTAACTTAATTTTAGGTAACACTTTAGTCCTTTATCTTTTTTTTGGTCCCGATTTAGTCCTTTATGTTTTAAAGTGACAATATCTTATCATTTTTAATGAGATTTTTTCAATGAAATTTGAGTTTCTTGATTTGTATGATGAAGATTTGAGTTTGCTTATGAGTTTGGTGAGTTTTTGATAATTTCTTTTGGAGTTTTTGATTATTTTTTTGATAAAAAAGGATAACATTGTTGACATTTTATAACATAAAGGACTAAATTGGGACAAAAAAATATAAAGGATTAAAGTGTTGCCTAAAATTAAGTTAAGAGACTAATTGTGTAATTTTGCCTAAATAATAAGTGATTCAATTTTTAAGTTTTTTCCCCTAAAAACAATTGGATAATTTTTTATTAGACAATTGATTTTCTCTTTAGATGGAATTAGAATGAGAATAAAATGATTATGAGAAAATAAAAATGACTGTGTATAACGATAGCATATTTTTTTTATTAACATTTGTCAGTCCGCCACTTGGTGAGACGAAGCGAGTGTCTATTTAATACATCAAGTTGGCTCGCCACGCCTCACCCATCCCAATTTTGTGCTGGTGAATAGCGACCCAAATGTAAACGGAGCAGGTTGGCACGCATTGTCATTCCTATCTAAGATACCAAATAATTTTTTTCATCGTAATACCCATTTGAATCCATTTCAAATTATACATCATTAAAGTTTTATTTTAGTTATTCTAACATATTTACTCTGAAGTAACGGCAACGAAGAATTCTAACACACAAGATAAATTCTTCCATCTCAATAAAAAAATATATGCAAGATTCATAAATCGAATTCATAACCACTTATTTACGGGGTCCAAGTCCCTTGTCACTTGGACCAACTCATTATTAATGGAAAAATTATTTTAAGGTAAATTTAATCTTTGCAAATATATAAAATTGTAGAATAACAATTTGTTTATGCAAATATAAGAGTGATATTCATAATATTAATTAGAGTAACAATTTGTTTGTGCAAATATGACACTTATTTAAGAGGGAGGAGTATCTATGACTATGAACAAGTGGAGATAGCTAGGAATGACGTGGTGTAAAATAGGCCACGGACATTAAGGTGAGCGACGCACCGATTTGATGTACTCTTCAAGAGCCTTCAACTGTTCCTCAGAAGGTGGTGTTTCATTGTTCTTGATTGATCTATGCACATCATATGTTGTTGATGCCAAGAACAAAAGCCTGTTATTGTTTAATTTGCAGTTAATCACAAGAAATTCAACAAAATATTTGTTACATTTAAAAGCTTAACATAACATAAGATGATGAATATGATAAATATATTGTAGGATTTGGATTGAATACGTACCCAGATGCAAAAAGTATAATTTGTCTTGGAAACACATGTTTGCCAAAGATCCTCATCGTTTCTTCTTTCACTTTTGTTTTTCTTCCACTATTCTCACTTACGCTATGCTTTGTGGTGCTAATTCTAATTCTCTAACTGTCCAACACAACACCTAATTTTGAAAATATCTCTTCTCCTTTATTATTATTATTAATTAGTAGCACTGTTCTTTTAGTGGGGGAATATCTTACTACAAAAGGAGCTCTTATGATTGTTATTATGTTTAATACGTTGAATTTTAAGGCCAAAGTTACTTTTGAGTGAGCAATTCACTTGAGTGAATAAAGTGACTAATGATATGAGTAATATCTACTCACATCATCAATCTCTTATAAAAAAAAATCAACCGCTTTTTTTTTAAGGAGAGTAATATCAACGGTTGATAAACCATTAAATTAATAGTTGAATTATATACGCATACATAATAAACAATGAGTGGTTGTAATATTAATGATTGATTTTATCACTTTATTAGCTACACATTTTAGAAGAGTTGAATTAGAGTTTTAACAACCCAAAAGTAAAATATCACCATATTTTTAACATTGTAGATTGCTTTTTAAATTTTCAATTGTTCTCACAAATCAATACAAGTTTTTTGTGCATGTTTTACCATCATTCACATGCATTATGAGAGCTTTTCAAAAGTAAACCAATACAAGTGTCTTTTGTGCATGTTTTATTATTACTCACATACTTTATGAGAGCTTTTCGAACGGTTTTTCCACACATATATATAATCAATAAATTTTTATAAATCATGTGTACAGTGAAGTCTCATATCTATACGGCCTCATCATTCATCTAAGTTCAATACACCCTTCGGTCTATAAGAAAGACCATATATATTATTAATTAAACAAATCTAAAATGTGGTTTTTTGTTTAAAACAGTGACCGGAGGCTGTATGAATTTGACTCATTCTTATATCTCATTGTTTAGAATCATAAGTATGTCAAAAGTCTCTTAAAAGTATTATATTATATTGAAAAATGTCAAAGAAACAAGTATAATAACAATTTCGTATTTGTAATTTCAAATTTTAAAAATGGATCAAATATGAAAATGCATCATAATTCTCTCCTCCCTCTCCAACAAGTCGGCCCTAATTTCCTCTTTCTAGATTTTCTCTTCCAGATTTTCCATTGATGGGTGATTTTAGGTCAATTCTTGACTTGAAATCACCCTTCTTCATCTTTTTCTCTATATTTCAATCTAAATAAGTGATTTTCACATAAATCTAGGTTTTTTCTTTGTGATTTCATCATCTAAGTGTGGTGGTTTGTTGTTCGTCGTCTTGTGCGGTGTTGTTTGATTTCTCGTCTTCTTGCGGTGTTCATTTGGTTCATATTGAAGAACGATTATTCAATCAAAGATTTGGGCGTCAACGTTGCAGATCCGGAGACCATAGATATTCCGGTCACTTTAATTTTATCATATATTTTTGTAGGCATTATGTCATTGTATGCTATTAACTTAGATGTTGTGAGTTTGTTCGCAGGTTCATCCTTTACATTTTTAGTGGTGTTAATGATGTAATCTCTCGATTTGATTGAATGAATATAATTTGTTTTTGTAAAAAAAAAAAAAAAAATCATATTTGTGAAAAAAATATTGTTTTCAATGCATAACTTACTTTTTTTTGTTTCTTTATAATTTGACGACCTCTAGAATCACTTTTTGACCCTAGGATCATAGATTCACAGTGCAGTTAAAGTTCTAAAAAAAATAAAAATGTCAGTGTTCTCGAAACTAAACCCAAAACCACTACTCTCTTCGGTCACTATTATAAGCAAAAGTTTACTTTTTAGATTCATTCAATATATAGACCACATACATTATTTATTGAATGAATCTAAAAAATCAATTTTTGCTTATAATAATGACCGGAGGGAGTAAGTTGATAAATCACTAAACCCTTTAGTGTAATGAAACAAACAAAACAGAAAGAAAAAAAATGCTGAAAAAGACTTATCACTCTTGGATATATTAATTACCATGATGTACTGTCGGTGGACTAAACACTAGCCTTTAAATCAAACCTATAATATGAGTAAATTACTTTAATTAACCAGTATAAATCAATGTTTTTAGCTGACAAAGTATCAATGATCGATACGTACGATAATTAATTACTAATCTCCAAAAAGATAAAGTATTTTTTAAATACTCGAACTCAATAAATACTCATAAAAGGAAAAGTGTTCAACATATACATCAATATCCTCCTTCAAAAAAAAAAATATATACATCAATATCCATTTCCCAGTTCCTATCATTATGAACAAGCACCAGCACAATAATTCAGAATTAATTATGAAATGCATCAGTTAAAAAATGTCTTATACTCAAAGAATGTTAGTGGTACCCAAAAAAAAAAAAAGAATGTTAGTGTCAATGAAGTTACATACTTCAATTTCCTTTTATTTAAGTTTTCATAATTTATTCTCTACCTTCAACAGAGATACCGATACTTTCATTATACTATCTTTTAGCTAGCTTGTAATGATAAATTAGAAGGTTTCTCCACATTTTGCTTATTGAAGTTGCAACACTCGGAAAATAAATGTCGAAAAAAATAAAACAACGGGCTTGACTTTCAAGTTTCAGGCATTTCACCCTATATACATAACAGATCATCAGAATAAAATTCAACATCAAGGGAATTCAAACCAACAAGTTACATCATGTAATTTGCAGCCCATAAACTTGTTGGAGCTTTGCATAATCCAAGACTCGAAGTGCGTATTGTATACACAAAAACACAGAAAACGAGTTTAACTAAGGTGGACAAGCAAAATAAATAATTATGAACAACATGATGCAGCTCTGGTTCCTTCGGCGGGTCTATCAACAAGAACCATCCCTGCAGGGTTTTGCGCCGGCTGTGCCCTTGGTAACTTCTTGGCTGTTCACGCAAGCAATTGCAAGTCATGTTAGAATATATCTCAGCATATCTTCACAATATTTTCTAAATACATCGAAAGAGGATCATAGAGAAACCATTATTTGTGTGAATGATTTTTTTATGTATGCCATTATTACACTTCAATATCATTCCAAATTTGAAAATACTATCTTATATTGAGAGTACAATTTCTTTCTCATCCATTTTCTCTTACTTAAGACTATTATTTCATTAGTATACACTATACAAGTTCAAGTTTACAGACATAAAATTATGAAACACAATTAAAAAGCACAAGCAAGAGAATATAGATATAAAATAAAACAGTATAGTTCTCTCATTTTCTGTTTAGTGAAACGGTCTGCTCTATCTACAGAGTGACAAAACTTGTATTAATATGAAATGCTCACAATAAATGCACAATGTCCAACAAGTCACATATCTAAGAAATTCATCAACTGCACTGTTCGCTCATGAATGTTTTATGGTCAAATGTCATTCATACCCTTCTTCAGTCTTATACAAAGAGACTCAAAAAAACTACATATGTCGAGAAAACACAAAAAACACATTCATCTGGTGCAAATCAAAAGGTTCAGCTGCACATTTGAAATTGAACCTTCACTTCAGCAATACCAGACTAAGAATAATAAAATTCCTTTTGTTCACATTTCCTTTATGTAAGTTTATCTAATCAGTAGTGCAGACAACACAAATATTTTGGCATGCAAAGTAGCAATATGGACATATATTTCCTCAAAAGAAGAGTTTCCATTTTCTCTTCCTCCTCCTTGGACTGATATAAATCATGTTCTTCCTTATATGATTTATTCTTATGCAATTAAATTGAAGAGTAAAAATAAAATAAACAACTTGTGAAGCAACCTAAAGTGTATGTAATAGGAAAGGACTCACACCTATTTCATAAAATATGTCATTAACATTGGCTGCAGTTTTCGCAGACGTCTCTATGAAAAACAGACCATTTTCCTCGGCATATACACGTGCTTCCTGCATTGTACAAAAGTCATGAGCTGGATAAGTTGGTAGTTCCAATAAATGTATCTAGCATATCGGATATGTGTAAAATATGCAACTGTTTAAGTACATATAGGCTATTAATGATTATTGCAGAATAAAAAATGATATTTAATAGTAGATTATACTTAAAGCATCTTCTGTGTTGGAAATGGAGTACTAGGATCTAGGACACTGAACAATTCGCAAAGTAAACTATTCGATGTACACGCTAAAGTCGGAATTACTGTAGATAAAAGTTTCGAAGTTAAGCTTATGCGATTTTCATTTTGGAAATAATATCAAGACTTTACAAATCAAAGCTACAATGCATGGTGAAACCAACAAAGAATTAATCCAGCCCATTTTATTCGAGTTGTTTATAATTTTATATACCATTTGTTAGTCTAACCCAAAAGCACCGATAGTAGAACTATCAACATGCTTGTTTAGAGTCAGCTAAAATAACCTTTTCAATAAGCAGTTGTAGGAAAAGAAAAGATTGAAATCATTTACTCATTTAGCAATAGCTGCGTGTTCCAACTAATAGCTTCTCTTATAAGTTGAAATCGATTTCTGCGCTTTAATTTCTTAAGAAGCTCTTTCATCCAACTTATTCCACTTATACACTTATTACTTCACAAGGGCTTTTTCAGTTGGAACTAAATTCTTATTTAATTGAGAAACTTCCGTAAGCTAGAAGTTCGTCCAAAATGAGCCTCGAAACAAGTAGTTTTTCATGATGCAAAAGTAATTATTGAATTTATAAAGCTCAACTTGAAGAATCTCAGGTATAGGTTAGTTAAAATCAATTATTGAATTTATAAAGCTCAACTTGAAGATGCTCAGATATAGGTTAGTTAAAATATGTAGATGAACATAAATGTCCCAGTCAGGTTGTACAAAGGATTCAAGTATTTAACGACTCAAATGCACAAAATCTTCCTTGTTTGAAGATGCTGGTTGGTTACGGTTAGAAAAGGTTTTCATACACAAAGCTATAGAGACTGGGACTACCAACAAATACCACCCAAAAAACGTAGCAGCATAAAAGTTATCAATTGAAACCATCCCTGGTATTTGAAAATTTAGCAGAAAAAATGTGGAGATAATGTTGCAATTAATTACCAATATAGTTGAAGAAACTATAATTCCTATGATGCTATAGTGAAACTGAAAACACAATAATACTTACTTCAGCTGTCACTTTCCTCTTATCTTCCAAGTCAGCTTTGTTACCAGCAAAAGCCACAACCATGTTTGGATTCCCTGCAACAAGACCAGAATGAGTTCATTATTTTAGATCGAATCAACTATAGCTGCCACTAGAACTTTGAAGTACAATTACAACCAGAATGAGTCCTTTTGTAACATGTATTGGAAAAAATAGCTAAAAAATTTCGGTAACCATTAAATATCATGGGTTAGTTTCAAATTAACGCAAAGTTCAGTAGGCCTTTCTGCAAGTAGAACCTTGAAGTCGAATCTGCCTAACTGTTCACAATTCATATATTAATCACTCTCAATACATCATGTCTAGTATTATCAACCATGTTTGTGCTATGCTATATTATTTTATTTTTTGTATAAAATATGACTTTTTAGTTTCATTGAATCGACGGAAGTTATTTTCACCAAAGAAATATTAGAATATGGTCAAGATTGCTTTACGTATAGACTGCATCAGAAATTTGTAAACAAAATAAATAGTTTAGTTTTCCTTTTTACAATCTATAACTTTTACTTCACTCCAGAAAAAATGTAAGAATAAGAAAACTTCAGAACCAATCAGAAAATACCCTGCTTCTGAAGCTCTTGGACCCATTTCTTCGCTCGTGTAAATGATTCCTGTGAACAGAAGAAATAATCATATAAAAGTTAAAACCACAGTAATAAACTAAATATAAACAATTAAAACACTAAAATATTCCAAGCATGGTCTCTGGTGCCAGGGACCTAAAGAAAGGAAAATGACACACAAATTGAAAGAAAGAAACAAACTAGCAGAATTGATCTTCTCTTCATTTAAATGTTAATATACAAAGAAAAAGATATCATACCAAGTTAGTAATATCATAGACAATGATAGCAGCAGCAGCGCCTCTATAGTACATGGGAGCTAAGCTATGGTATCTCTCTTGTCCTGCCGTGTCCCAAATCTCGAATTTCACTGTGGCGTCATTTACTGCCAACGTCTGGGAGAAAAATGCTGCCCCTATTGTTGATTCCTGTTTCACAATAGACCAAATAAATTCAGCAAAACAGTGGCCACAAGTCTATATGTTTAAAGAATTGGCAATAAATAACAGATCTCGGAACCCAAAACTATTGATGCACCCACACTACTATATACAAAATAATCACTCTTGTAAACATCTTTTCCTCGTAAGTAGTGGTACTCTAGATGAATATTTTTTTTTGTCTTAACATGCCAACCCAAAAAAATCACTCTTGTAAACATCATGTGTCCGGTTCCCAGGGGAAAGGTCCCATGGTAATCGTGTTCGACTGGGAGATGATTTTTTTTTGGCTAAGAATTACTCCGGCCAGGATTCAAACTCGGATTCTTCCAAATAGTTCATTCTTAACCGGAGCTCATGAACAACTTGAACCCAAATCACATGGTTAGGTGAATTGTTAACAACTACTAAACATTTATTGTGAAATCAACATCCAAATGAATGTTTGATAACTAATAAAGCAACACCCAGTTTGAACTTTTAAGTAAAGTATCTTATGTACAAAGAGAGTAATGATTGATCTATTCAGCCAACCCAAAAAATATAACATGCTGTGAAGCATGGACTCCGACATGGACACATGACACGTCGACACCGCTAATGTAAAAAATATAGGACACCAATACTGCTACATATATGTTAATTTATTTATAGACGGTCTAAATTGAAAATTAAAATACATACATAAGCATTTAACTTGAGCAATTTATTTCATTAGAAAAAGTTATAAAACAAGATATCATAGTATTTGATCTTTATTTATTCATCTACTATCAAAAAAGTTAAAAATGTTATTTTCAACTTTAATGTCTATAACCCCCTAATTGAACAACATTTCTCAAAACATATGTAACTCTTGTATTTACGGTGTGTGGAAGCAAGAGAGAAAAAAATTGTTTCAGATATTTGTCTAAGTTGTCCGACACAGCTCGTATGAGTTATGTAGGTGTCGGACACCGGTCCTGGGAGTGTCGAAGTAAAGAAAAAACAATTTTATTTAGGACACCGGTCTTAGCTGTCGGACACGTGTCGTACGAGTGTCATAGGAGAGTCGGACAACACGACACACCTAGTCCTAGAGGTGTCATTGCTTCATAGCTCATAAGTTAAATGTGTCCCACAAGTACAACCATACATTCTAATAGACTAATAAATATAAGAGATTATAATCAAATTTAAAAAAGTTAAGAGTACTGCACTAAAGCTAATCTAAGAATGATCCCATTCAAACCTCCAAAACCATAACAATTCATTCTCACAACAATCCTATCTTGTTCAAAATAGAACTTCTCTAATCTTCTCCATCATATTATTAAATTTATTTTAAAAACACTCAATTACAAAATCATAACAGGAAAACCCCAATTTCAATTTAGTCAAAAACACAACAAAATCAACGGTTGCAACAACAAAAAAACAATTTTCATGCTTGAAAAAAAATCAATTTTTTTTTGTTAAACCTAAAAACCCATGAAAATTCTTCACATAAATTTTGAATTCCCACAAACACCGAATTTAATTCAGATGATAAATCAAAAGGGAAAAAAACCTGAAATTCAAGGAATTGACCCTTAACAAAACGCAAAACAAGACTAGATTTTCCAGCACCCATATCACCAAGAAGAACCTGAAATTGAATAAACCAAATTAAATTAAGGTTATTATGAAACAAAAACTATATCGAATTGAAGGAAAAAAAAAGAGGAATTGAAAAAAGCGAGATACCAATTTAGCGTTGAGGTTGGTGTGTCCGATCGTAGCCATTGAGTTGAAATTGGAACGATCGGAATGGAAGAAGTGAAAAGGAAGAAGCTTCTAGATGAAGAAATTGAAATCGGAATAGGTAGAAGAAGAAGACGCCGAAAACAGAGTATGTCTTGTTTGTAGTTGTATTGTTTATATTAGCTTTTCGCTTGCGTGCAAACGCGCTTTTGATGTAGGAAGATTCCACTCAACTTAGTTTTTTGTTTGTTTTGTTGGCAACAAACAAACATAAATTATTCCTAAAAAAAATAAAAAAATAAATTAGAATAGGTTGAACCGAGTTAGGTTATCTATAATAAAAACATGAATTATTTAAAACTAGACTCTAACCCGTGCGATGCACGGATTTTATAGAGTTTCATATATAAATATCATATTGATTATACATTCAATACTATGCTATAAAATGATTGTAAAAAACAAAAAAAAAATGCAAAAATTAGACCAATTTAAGCTATTAAATTT
>Ga0315915_1001803_pt1 | contig 26472 bp, 4 predicted proteins | sample MpolbnodulesMG_FD_207738 | JGI IMG/M metagenome (GOLD analysis project Ga0315915, IMG submission 207738) | Medicago polymorpha root nodule microbial communities from Los Angeles, California, United States - branched nodules | ecosystem: Host-associated > Plants > Roots > Nodule | place: USA...
ATACCACAAGACTTTTTTTAAATGACAAAGAATCTTGATTGAATAACACAAGACTTTTTTTAAATTGAAAAGAGTCTTGATTGAATACCACAAGACTTTTTCATGATAAAAAAGTCTTTTAAAATCCTTTAGAATCATGATCCAATACACCCCCCTAAATCTTTATATTGTGTACAAATTATTTATTAATATTTGTTAGTGATAATATATAATAAACACTCAATTACTTCATCGAATACCTTTGTAACAATTATTAAATAAATCTTTATAATAATTTTATATCCTTACATTTCACAAATAATTTATTAATTAAAGCATAATTATTTAATTAAATCATATTGAATTAGGATTATCCCATTTTTTATCTGATTTTAATAGTGAGACCCACACTTCAAAAAGAAGAGAGTGTGCCCGTCTATACAAATAATGATGTCTCCTAGGATTAAAATCATGTAGAGAAATAAACTTATGAACTAAAATAATATTATTTTATTTTATTGGTCTATCTTTTTCCAAATAGATTTGTCGATTAATTAGAAAAATCACAACTCTATCTTTTTTTTTATTCTCTCTCAATAGGGCTGCTTAATGGAAATGGATTCCCTCCTGCTTTTTAGTGTCTTGCGGTCTCTCATGTGCATTTATGTGACGTTGGATTAATCCAACAATTCAGTGATAAAAAATTCAGTGATACAAAAGCATCATAACGATGAAAGAGAAAAGTATGTACAGTTCATAACTCGTGGAAATGCTCTTAACTTCTTCCGATCATAACTTCTTCCGATTGATCATTCAAAATTAGCTTTTCAATTTGAACTTTTGTGAAAACCTATTTGATTAATAGGCATAGAATTCAATTGAATATGGGGTTTTGGAGATCCAAATGCATGGATGACGCCTAGGTTACCCAATCAATGAACATTAATCATGTAAGTATATTCAATGGCACCTACAAACTACCTTGACTCCACTAACAAAGGCTCGTTTTTATTGATTGGTGGTTAAGTTATGCATCATACTTTAAAGTTAATCTAGAAGAAAAAAACGTATGATTAATATTATAATCGAGAGAAAGAAGAGAATGGGTATACTCTTCACACTCATTACTTCTTTTCTTGCAAACAATCTTCACACTCTCGTTAAATTAAAGGGTTAAATATGTTTTTAAGTCCCTATAGAGTTGAGACAATTTAAGTTTAATCTTTACTTAATTTTAATAGTTCGTTTAGTCCCTACAAAAAAATTATGCACTCGGTATTAGTCTCTGCTCAATTCAAATTTGTTTAATTTATGTTTAATCTCTTAAGTTTTTGAACAATTTTTTGTAGACATGTTAAGAACATCACCAAAAGTTCCTTCACAAAAAATTATCGCAAAATTTGATTTTTACGTCAAGATTTTATTACTTTATCTTTAACATTTGTCGTTTTAAAAAATTTATATTTAATTCGTTTCATGTTAAAAAATTCTAAGGTTTAGTAAATTAACCTTTCATAGTGTTCTAAACTTGTTTAAAAAAAATCGTTAAAAAATTTAAGAGTTAAAGGATAATGAAACAAACTTTGTTTTAGTAGGGACTAAAATTAGGAGTAATTTTTTTGTAGGGACTAAAAAAACTATTAAAATTAAGTAAGGAATAAAAATAGAAGTTTCCAATTTTATAGGGACCAAAAACATATTTAACCGTAAATTAAATTAATATAATATAATTGACATAAAAAGGTGACAAAAAAATTGTCACTTCAAAACAAGAAATTGCGTTATCTCATTCATATAAAACAATTTACTTCATATCTCCTTAACATCCTCTCTTCCTTGATATCTCATTTACAAAAATTAACATACTCTCTTCTATATATCAAGATGAAGGCTATTTGCAATTATTATGATTTTTTTTTTCTTTCATTGGCATCGGCTTATGCTAAAGATGAGTCGGAAAACTTTAATACAAAATTTCACAAATGGATGGTGAAGCATAACCGTACTTAGTCGAGTAAAAGTGAGATGATAAGAAGGAGAAATATTTTTAAAGTGGACCTTGAATAGATAAAAAAATCTTCAAAAGACATGGTAATGTATATTATACTTTTAGTTTTCCATATTTTTTTAATGGACTTTTAGTTTTCCATTAAAAAATGTTTTTCCTTCTTATCATCTCGCTTCTACTCGTACAAGTACGATTGTATTTTACCATCCATTTGTAAAATTATGTATTAAGGTTTGTCGACTCATCTTTAAAATAAGCCAATGCCAATACCAAAAAAATCATTATAACTGAAATTATGCATTAAGGTTTGTAGACATATTCTATATTTTTGGGTGCCGAACTATAATGGAATATATATTAAAATGATTCAAGTAGTAGCAAAAAATGTTATGTGTTCCGGTGGTTTGATTAGCTTAAAATGAGCGTGTATGACGCGGGTTTGAATCTCCTTGAAAATGTTTTTTTGGATAAAATATTAAAAATACATAAGAAATATATAAAACGACACTTATGAACGGTCGAACACACGAGCATTACCATATTAAAGCACCCCATTTCCACTGCAACAACTGGGAATTTGCTTTCTAAATATGCATTATAACTGCAATAATAGCCTTCATCTTGATATATAGAAGAGTGTGTAATTTTTTGTAAAAGATACATCAAGGAAGAGAGCATGCAAGAAGATATGAAGTAAAGGGTTTTATAGGAATGAGATAAGGTAGTTTCTTGTTTTGAAGAGAACAATTTTTTGCCACCTTCTTTATGTCAATTATATTATATTAATTTAATTTTAATGAGAGGACTCTGAAGGGTGTTTGCAAGAGAATAAAAAATGAGAGTCTGAAGAATATTTGAACCGCTTCAACACTTTTCTATCCATTATCTTCTTTCTCTCAACTAGTGTTCAGACGGATCCTCTCGTGTCCGTCTGTCCATTTCTTTTTACTGCGCTAACGTATTGATGCGTTTCTTTGTATAAATTAATTTATATTTATAGCATGTCTTATACAAATATAAATTTAGTTAATAAGGTTAGCCAATATCCCTCAAAAAAAGCTTAGCCAATAATTTGTTAATAATTAAATTGGTGATTATTGTTGTGAATATCATAATGGATATGGAAAACAAATCATTAAATGATAAATAGTTAATAAATCAATACTTACATTGGGAAGAAAAGCACAAACAACAAAGTCGGATTGAAAAATGTTACTACCTCCGTCCCTAATTATAGGACCCTTTTGAAAAAATAACGGGAATTAAGAAAATGGATATTTGTATTAAAGTTGTTTGTAATCATTATTGTTTTTACAATTTTATCCTTAAGAGAGAGAGTTAGTGTATGTTTTCCATATGCTATTTATTGCTGATTGAAGAAAAAGATGTATAATAAATAGGGGCGTGTATGTAAAGAAATAATTAATGTAGTTGGAAATAGCAAATGAGTCTTATAAAAAGGGACAATTTTTTTTCTTCCAAAAGGGTCTTATAATTAGGGACGGAGGTAGTATTCTTTCCTCTTATATGAGTTTTCCTTGATTGACCTCTCATGTGTCATGTGTATTCCTCTGTTCCCGCATCTTTCCACCAATACACCGCAAAAACAATACAAAAAATATCTATTAAAGGAGATGAGTTTGAACTTGGAGCCAAGTAATGTGTGAGAAAGACAATTAAAGAGAGAACCATTAGAAATGTAAACGCTACCAATGTCATTGTCCTCAAGTAAAACTTCAACCCTCATTCACTCTTTTTCCTCCTTTCATTTCTCCCTCCCTCTTTCTCTTGCACCTCTTCTCTTTGCTTCGATAGATCAAAAACAAATTAAATTAGCATCATTTTTTTTTAACTTTATCCTATCCATTCCCCTTTGCTTCTCTCAATTATATATTAATTTTAATTATATTCATGTAAAGAGCGTGAGAGGGAAACTCTTCATGAATCATTTGCAGTTTGAGGGGTTCACCCATCAACTTCACATGTATTCTTGATTATTTGATTAATTAGTAGTTGAAAGATTATTGCTTGTTAAAATTTTGATTATATTTAATGCATGAATGAAGGATCGTTTTGAGAAAAAAAAAATAAAGTTCATGCATTTGGTTCTCCAAAACCCCCCAACTCAATTGAATTCGATCTATGCCTATAAATTAATCAAATGTACTTTTCTTAAAACACATGATTCATACATATTGTTTACTTTAAGTCTAAATTATTAGAACCATAAAATCACACCTCTTTTTTGAACGATCTTGATATATAATAATAGGGTAAGTGGCTATAAGCATCATTAGAAAGTAGAGACAGAAGTGACATGATCACCATTTTGTTAGAATATAATATTTTGAATTGCTATTTTAAGTAATTATTTATTAACTTGTTCTATTATTGGCAAGGACAATATGTCAAGTCTTAGTAAAAGGGGAAAGAAGGTGATAGGGAAATTAAGCATGCTTATCTTGGCCAATTCATGGAATAGTCATTGGGTGCTTGAATAATCTTGGAATATCATTTCAAAACAGTTTTCAACACTTAGAAATGTTATTCTCACTGTTTGAAATGGAAAATATTCCGTAGTAGCTAAGTAATTTTTACCGTTTTTTTAGAATTAATTAACCATCTAATTCTAATAAGGGAAAGGGGACATTAATTAATAATTTGAACTTAAGTTAGAAAGTAAATGAAGTCTGACTAATAATTATTTTAATCAAAGCTTGAACTCAAATTCTTCTGAATAATTAATCATTGATTGAAGGTTATTAATTATTTGATTCAATCAATTGGAATAAAATTAAAAACCCTAATTCTTTTTCAATTCTTTGCCTTCGAATATAGGACTAAAATAAATTTTGAAATGAGATATCTTAAAATAGAATCAGCACTTTGAACCAAAATAGGCAGATAGCTTGAGTGTTTGATTTTTTTGTCTTTTAACTTTTGATCATGTATGAAACATATAGTCTGGGTTATTATTAAAGATGCATGCACACCTTTTAAATGCATTATTTATAACAAAAATATATGGTATACCTACCTCATCATCCTCACAAATATTTTTTTCCTACTATTTTCCTTTTAAGTTTATGGTCAACTTTCATGATCTCATCTCAAACTCTATACCATAAATTTTAACTTTAATTTATGGGGAACAAACTTCACGTTTACCGTAACTAACCACCATTCAAGTCTCTGGTGTATATTTATGAAAATACACTATAGGATATAAGTATATCCCAAACTTTAAATATCATAAATTTAAGAAAATATTTCACAGCAAGTTTAAGGTTTATAATATATATTAAAAAAATCCATTTAAAAGGTACTCCCTCTGTACTAAAATATAAGCAAAAGTTTGTTAACAAAAATTAATATATTTGGTTCAAAGTTTATATCAAATACATTAATTTATGTTGACTCATTTTTACTTGTATTTGGGACGAGTGTGTATATATTTGTGAAATATTTAAAAGGTGTGAAGATATGTTTAATAATTGCCTATTTTTTTCTAAAAAATAAAACTACATTTTTTTTTTGTTACTAAAGATGTAGCTATAGTTTGATGCTGGAGTATTAATAAACCTCTGCTCTACTCTCGGCTGGTAATACATCAAGTGGACCTGTGACGAGGAGTCTTACCTGGGATCAACTACGCTATATACCCTTATACACGTTGCATTTTATATACTTAATTACTTGCATGAAATTAGATAGGGATAACATGTACTTTTATATACTTAATTACTTGCATTTATAGGTTATTTTTTTATATACTACCTCCGTTCTTAATTATAATAAAACTTTTGAGACATTTTTTTGTCCTTTTTTATAAACTCTTCTGATATTTCCAATTAGTTAATTATTTCCTTACCAACATACCTTTATTTATTCTGCATCTTTTTCTTCAATCAACAATAAATATTATGTTGAAAACAATAGTAATTATGTACTCCCTCCGGTCCTATTTATAGGAGAAATTTGGGTCAACAGAAGTTGATGTATCTAGTTAAAAATTCAGTCCAAATACATTAACTTTTGTTAACCAAACTTTCTCTTATAAATAGGACTGAAAGGAGTATAAATTATTAAATTTAATACTACTACCAACTTTCTTAATTCTCGTGATTTTAGCATAAGGGTCCTATATTTATGGACGGCGGTGGTACTTACTTTTATATCCTAACAACAATACGATGTTACTATTTTTTTATCTACTTCTATTTATTGAATTTTATTAATCTTTTTCGATAAGTGTAGTTTTTATTTTTTTAAATAAGTGGTAAAGAGTTCTAATGTGTTTCCTTAAAGAACAAAATATTTGCTTCTAATCAATACATTCTTTTTAATTGATTGAAATTCAAATAGTCGTGCTAAATCATACTATATTCTCACATTAATTTAGAAAGACTTTTTCCTTTTTTTTGGAAACTATACAAAATTTTATTGAAGAAGAGACAGACTAAGGCCTGTTTGAAAATTACATAAGGGAAATTATTGGAGTGTGTACTACGTACGAAGAGTGTGTAGTTATAATAAATAGAATGCACAAAATTTGAGAGAATATTTCTACTTTTGAGTTCCTTATCTTGTGCCCTAAGGACACAAGTTAACATAACCCATTAAATAATCGTCCCAAGCTAAACAATGTAAGCACAACGATCCTCCTAGCAATAATAATTAGGCAATGTTAGCAACACTCTCTTTTGAACATTCTCTCTAATACTACTCACTCTCTCACTCTTTTATTGGTTTAAATCATTGTAGGTCTACACTTTGAAAATTGAACCCACATAAAGTGGTGGGACATACATTGATTTCATCCAATAAAATAGTGAGTGCTAAAGAGAGTGTTGAAAAGTGACTGTTGATAGCATTCCTCGTAATAATTATATAAGGTTTGATACTAGCAAACATTCTCTTTTTAACACTTTATCTAACATTAAAAAAAAAAAAGTGAGTGTTAGAGAGTGTTGAAAAGAGAATGTTGCTAACAATTAAGGGTGGGCAAAAAACCACAAACAGATCTGAACCGGTTAACCAAATCAAACCGAGTTGAAATTAACCAAACCATTTAAGTGGTACGTGAACTGAATCAATAATTTAATAACGGTTATTGAACCATAACCAATCGTTTGAATCGAACCGAACTGTTTTGAACCGAACCGAACCATTAGCAAAACACAATCTTCATATTTTAATAAGGAAATTTTGTTTTGCCTTTCATCATGCATTAACATTCAGAGAGTGTGAGGGAGTGTATTGTGTTACTTCATAATGTTGTTTTGCATAATAATGCTCATGATACTTGGCGTTGGTTGCTAGATCCCTCTCATGGTTACACGGTGCGGGAAGCTTACTGCTTTCTCACTAACAATGGTAGTCAGGTGGATAGGACTTTAGTTGATGACGTCTGACATAAGCATATTCCTTCAAAGGTATCTCTGTTTGTGTGGCGCCTCCTTCGCAATAGACTTCCTACTAGAGACAATTTGGTGCAACGGCGTGTCATCCAGTTACAAGATTCGGTTTGTGTGTCTGGTCCTGGTGCATCAGAATCTTCTACTCATCTGTTTTTAGGATGGGACACTTCCAGTTCTCTTTAGGGCCATGTGTTGCACTGGTTGGGTATTTTTTCGGTTCCCTCGGGTGACATTCGACATCATTTTACTCAATTTACTAAAATGGCAGGACTGCCTAGAGTCACTCACTCTTTCTTGACAATTATTTGGTTTGTTACTGTTTGGGCTATTTGGAAGGAAAGGAACAACCGTGTATTCCAAAATACGGTCTCAAATTCTTCTATTATAGCCGAAAAGGTTAAGTTGAACTCTTTCTTGTGGCTGAAATCTAAACAGGCAACCTTTAGCTATAGTTTTCATCATTGGTGGAAACACCCACTGTTGTGTATGGGAGTTTCTGTCTAACTTACTTTAGCTTTTAGCTGGTGCTTTCAGTTTATCAGCACCTGGTTGTTGTATATACTTTTGGTTGGTTTTTCTTTTACATGTCCTGTGCAGGGTAATCCAACTTTGTTTACAATATATCTCATTTTTGTTTGTTAAAAAAAAACATTTGAATTTGTTGATGTTTTTGTTGATATTAGTAAAATACAACTAGTAAAACCACAAGAAATTAATAATTAGTGTGATTTAATTCTTAAAAAGGCTTAATACTTGTTGCACAATTAATAAAAAGTCTTAAAATATTTTTGAGAGGATAAAAGTTCTTAACATTTGTTGCACAATTTCAATTTCTGAAAAAGAGAAAGAAAAAACAATTTGGTTCTCAAAAAGACAAGAAAATATATTTTGATTCAAAATATTATTTTTGGTTCGGTTTAGTTTGGTTCGTAGACAACAAAATGGTTAATCGAACCATAACTTTGGTTCGGCTCGGTACCTCGCAAATCTCAAACAGTTTGATTCGGTTTTTGAAAATTGAGGAAGAATAGAAAAATTATTAATTAAAATGATAGTATACATCTTACAACTATACATGAGGAAATTTAAACTTTTGTCCATTGAGATTGCAATGTCAAATTTTTACTATTAAGTTGATATCTCATGGACGAGAATGTGTACTTACTAAAATAGTTAGTGATAAACTAATTCTTGATATTTTAGCATTTTTTTTTACGAAAAGCCAAAAAAAATGTTGATATTTTAACATGTAACTAACTATCATTTAAGGAAAAATGCTATATTACAATAACTACAGCTACTAAGAAGAAACAAAATACAATAGTCATCCTCTAAAAAAAACACAATATCATATACAAAAATTATAATGTCTTATTTTTACAAAAGTAAACTATATTTATTCGTTCAAGTCAATAGAGTCTATCGATAAAATACAAATTCAAAGTCACTGCAACTAAAATGGATGAATCTGAAAACAAAATCATAACAACCGTGAGGTAAGGATAGCCTGATCAAGAATTGTTTAACCTATGAATCGAACTCGGGCGCTCTCAAACGATTCTTCATTGATGAAGCTCATTAACACTTGAACTCAATTGTTTGGCTGAAATGAAAATATGTTTTTTTTTTTGACAGAGAAATGAAAATATGTTTAAATAACTTATTTAAGTGAAAATGTTATAACGGTATACTGTATACATTGTTTTTTTATTTAAGGGAACAGTGCACATTGTTACACTCTGCGTTTGCGATGCAGCTTATATACCATGTTTTGTTTATACATAGTTTTTTTTTTTTTTTTGGAAATTGTTTGTAGATAGGTTTTTTTTTTTTTTGTACATAGTTGATACTATCAATTTGGCACCCCATCATACAATCAAGTAAGAACTATCACTCACCTAACAGCATCCCTTTCCCTTTGAAATCACGTTGCCTAAATTTTAGTACACCATTTCTTCACTTAAAAAAACCCAACAACTTGTTTTAGAAAATATTCTTCCATTCAACTACCTAGTATACTTCAGATAGAAACATAATTCCTCATTGAAAGAAATTTTGCTTAGAAAATTGCAAACAGAAAGTAAATTAATGTAGCCACAATGTTGTTTTAATGCCACCAAATTCATTTATATATCTAGAATAAAAAAAAAATTGTCTTAATCCTTCGTTCTTAGTTTCTATGAGAAATAAACTCTGATAATCTGAAGTTCAACCAAAAGATAAGTAAAATTTGACTAAATATGGTTCTGATTCGAACTTGAATTTTTCTGAACAATTTTTCTTTAACCCTTCGGTTTCTAGTTTCTATGAGAAAGAGACTCTGGTAATCAGGAGTTCGGCTAGAAGATAAGTAAAATCTGCCTAAATCTTGTTCTAGTCAGGATTCCAACTCTGATTCTCTCGAACCATTTGTCATTAGCTGAATTTCATTAGCCACTTGATTACAATCACTTGGTTTAAAAAAAATTGATTAGTTGATCTTTCTTCATCCTATTCAAAACTTAAAGTTGAATACCCCAACCAACAACAAAAATAACCATAAGATTCTTATTTATACGATCAACTTTTGATTTAATTCACAACATAGAACCATATAATGATGAATAGCCTTATCTGGCTCCCAAAAAACCCAACATTCCAACCTGGATGGGACCTAGAAGAAATTCATGCCACATTTTTCAAATGCATAAGTTGGCAAATGGAAGAAACAATGGATACAATCAATTGCCCTTACCATTATGTATGTGACAAAACTTACCCTCCAAATTATCATCTTTCCATTGATATCTTAGTCCTTCTCTTCACAACTATTTCTTATTTTTTGACTCTTTTCATTGTGATAATGAATATTATCTCAAGAAAAGGAACAATATTTTTTAGTCTATCAAAAAGATTTTTTTTACCATCTGGTCCTATATCTCTTCCACTTATAATATTAATATTTGCAAAGGGAAATCAAATCAACACAATTTTCCCACTTTCTTGTATTGGTCCTGCAATTCTTCTATTGGTTCTAATTTCTGCATTATCCTTTGATAATGAAGCTGATTATAAGGACATTCAGTACACTTTTTTTGCAGCATCAACAGTTTCTGGAATTTTGCATGCAAGTTTATATTTGGATTCAATTGTGTTACCTTATTATACCGGTTTCGACGCGTTGATGTCTTCGACATTTTCAGGTGAATGTGCAACATGTGTGTGTAGGAAAGAAGCTTTGGTTGTTGGAGGGAAACTAGTGAAGTACAAAGGGTGGTCAATGACAACATTTTTTGTTGTTAGTGTTCTTTGTTTGAGGATTATATGTAAAATCTTTGGAGAAAATATGGGGAAATTTGTGTCCATGATTAAAGTGTTGATGGAAAGGTTTAGTTGGATTTTGATAAGTTTGGATTGTGTTTATTTGATTGCAAAGTCACCGCCAGAAAAAGTAATGTTGAGAGTTATTGCTTTTGGAGGCATATTTCTTTTGATTTTGCTTCATGTTCTCAAAGAGGCATGTAGTCAAATTCATGCAATGGCTTATGTGGCAGACAAATTGAGATTGGTTTCAATGTCACCACCAATAGCATAAATAACAAAAATATGTAGTATAAAAATGATGATTTTAAATTGCGGTCCGCAGTATAAAGGATTTTGAGGTATCGGTAATCAGAATCATAACTACAATTTCGATCGCAACGTCCACGGTTTTCCGTTTCACGGTGTAACCACAATCACCATTTAAAACGACAATGAAAGTCAAAATGGATTTAAGGATATCAATAGCTTATTTTTGTTGTAAATTAATCCTAAGCTGCTGTTTTAGATGCTATTGACATTCTTTCTTTTATGCAAACTAAGTCTTTGTTTTTTCTTGTTATAGTTCTGTTTGGTTTTGTACATCACGTATATACAACACAAGTCAGCTTGTCACTCTTGATTTTTTAAAATATTTGACATATTATCATTTGTGTAATATAATTAAATGAAATAAAAAGAAAAAGCAGCAAAGCATGCTAACATAATGGAGATGGCCTTAGGATTTTAGAATGTGTGATGAACAAAGTCATGAATTCTGCTCTTTATCCAAAAGTTTTTGCTCATTCCCAAGTGAAATGACCAAAATACCCCTGCGTAAGCAAAAACTTTTGGCATGGGTTACGAATTCTTAAACACCATTTAGCTATGTTACGAATTCTGAGAGGAACAGGTTAAGGTTTTGGCATGTGAATGTGAGTGAATTATGAACAAACATTAGAGGAAAAAACAACACAAAATTGCAACACTGTGTCTTGAGATTTGTAGCACCTGTTATTATAAACAAACATCAGAGAAATTGCAACACAAAATCAAAAACAACACATAAATTATACACAATGTTACATGGGTCGCAACTCATAATCAAATATAACACAGGGGGATCAAAATTCGCTCAGGAGAAAACCGAAACAACAAAAATATAGAATGAAAGTCTCACAACGATGGAGCAAGCTTGTGTTGTGGTGGCCGGAAACAATTCAGAACGCGATGGTTCTGGGTGGTTCAAGTGATGCAGCGTGACTTAGGTCACGCAGGTTATACAGCTGCGTGAGTTGACTCAGACGGGGCTATTTTCGAAAGTGCAGTTGGAAACGAGCAAAACGTGATGGGAGAAGAACAATGTTCATATTATTTAGAGGGCCTAGGTCAAAGTACTTCACAACAACCTTGTCATTAGGGTTGTGATCAAGAAAACACCCTCCTTCCAAGATCTCATTATTTGAAATGTCAGTGTTGGACATGGGAGGATATATATGTCATTTAAATACACCTCAAAGGTAAGTGTAACCTTTCCTTAAAATAAAATATTGATTGGTGTTTATTTAGAATTTTAAATGGAATGATTTACTTATCTAAAATCTCTTATTAAATGTTGTAAAAAAAAAAAAACTCTTATTATTGTAACCAAAAAAAAAAAGTTATAAAAAAAAATCTCTTATTATATTCTATGATAAAATGAGCTTCATATACGTCCATTCATAAATTCTAATTCAACTGATAAAAATATCAAAATTTCAAGGTAAGATGATGTTACTAAGTTTGAAACCGACTGTTTTTAATTTCTAAATTACTAGACCAGACCCTATGATTGGGTTCGAATCCGACTTATAAATCCCCAAGTCGGATTTGGGCCACCGAACAGTCCATTTTGCAGACTCAAAATGCATTTGAAATGCTGTGATAAGCTTCCATATATATAGAGGCTAGTGGCTATAACGTCAATAACTAACGATTACAATATATAGATTACTAAGATGTATAGTAGCCCTTCTTATGTACTATGATTAAGATATATAGTATAGTGTATATATAAGCAAATCAATTAAAATTACCGGTGAATATATAGGTATCTACTACATATACCTAATCAATACTCCTCTTTTTAAGTCATAAGCAAACATACACAAACATAAGTACTTGTTATATGGAGTACATCTCCATGACACTTGACATGAAAAGTAAAATTATTATAAATTGTTCAGAATCAAGCTGTGCATGATATATGGCAGGGCACGAGTGATATTCCAGGATTCCATGTTACTCTGCAAGTCACAAAACCACAGACATGTCAATAATTAATCATAATAAATATTAATACAAGAAATTAATTAATGATGTTTAATAATATATATACCATTAACTAATTAATATTTATGGCTGATCGAGGTCCCTAGTCTTGAGATTATAATCTTGAAAATTTGGCTGAGCAAGCTGGAGATAGGGATTAACAGGTGCAGCAAGTTGAAGGATCCTACTAAGAGGTTGATCCTCAAAAAATGCAAACTGATCCATCACAGTCTTGTTTTCCATCAGTGCCTTGTGCTCCTAATCAATTAAATTAAATGTCCAAATTAATATTCCATCAAGTTACAAATTGATTGGTAACATTAATTAGTTTAACATGTCATTAAAAAATTAATTAGTTAAATACATAGTTTTAAATTGCGCAACTGCAATTACGACCACAGTATAAAAGTTTTAGAAGTCCTCTAGAACAGCATTGCATCTTCGATCTCAGTGTCAAATCATGGTATAATGTATGAGTATATACAAATCCAGATTCAAATTCAAAAGGTGCTAATATTATTAGTAGGAGTATATATTCTTACCCAGTTGGATAAATTGATATTTTCATCTTGCAAGAGTCTTTCCTGAATCACAACAACAAATATACAATTATGGTATGTCTCTATTAATGATCAATGATAAAGGTGGGAACTGTGTGTTAATTAAAGAGAGTTAGTTTAATCATATGTGTCACCTTCCTTCGCAGATTCTCCATTTGCTGCTGTATGAGCTCATTCTGCATTGAAAATAATGTGTCAATAATTTGTGTTGAAGGATAATCATGAAAATATTACTTGGTAAATTACAAGGTCAGATTTTTTATGAACAGAAAAAGAGATAATATTGATTAAAATTAACAAGAAGTACTCTAATCTAATTACATTGAAAATTAAGTGAGTAATGAAGACTCCATATAAAGGTTACACCTTTGCAAACAATCTTGAAAATTAATACACCCATTCCCTATGTTTCATTGATAAATTTATTTTCATTGAACATTTTGATCAAGTTAATTTCATTTTCATTCTTATATGACAAAAACTATGAAAATGATTTAGAATATGAAAGTTGAAGCAAAAGGTAATAGATAAATTACTATGAAAATGATATGAAAGTTTATTTTATTTTGAATAAAACAAAAGCCACATTAATCAAAGTTCATGAACATTGAAGATGAAATAAACTAATTACTAGGTATACAATAGATAAATTAATCCATTCCCTAAAAAAAATATATAAATTAATCTTGACTAACCTGACGGTTTCGAACTTTAGCAAGAGAAATTTCTAATTCATGTTCAATTTTAGTCAAGTCATCAAAGTGTAAACCCTTCATGTCATCTCCAAGATAGCGTTGAATTCCCAATTCAAGACGAAGACTTTCCTGCCTCAGCATTGCCATGTCATGGAACATTTCTAATTCCTATAAACAAATATTTTACCAACATAATTGATTACATTAGGTACTAATTGATTTATATATGTGCATATATAACTAAGCTCTCTCACACTAGCAAGGCTTAATTAATTTTTCATAATCAACATTAAAAAAAATTAGCATATGAGTGAGGCTCATACCCTGGGGTGAATCTGATGATCATCATGTTCAGCCATAATGCTTTTACCTGTACTTCTCTCGTACCTTTCAATGATTTGGTCCATCCTGAAAAAATTTCACTTCATTATTATTACATGAATAAAATCCATGACAGAAAATAATATCATACATTCATACTTTAATTTTATTCCACTATCAGAAAATAAATTAAATTAAATTCACAGAAACAGTATAACATTTTGGTTGAAGAAATTCTATAAACACCAAAGTTAAATAACAACACAAGCAATTACAAATGTTTCCACAAACTCTCAGTTTTGACCTTGTTACTTTGTAATGTAAATTTCGTAAAAAAATGTAAATGAAAAGTAGGACAGATAATTGATGCAGCAAGAGACAGCTGTAATTTGATTCTATAAGTTGTAGCCCTATAAAAATCACTATGGAGAGCTGAAATGACATTCATATTCATTATCTATCTACATATGTATGTTGTTGAAAGTGAAATGTATAATCTCCAGCACATGATGTCTGAAAAAACAAATTATAACATGAAATCATCATATACATATTTGTCATATCAGCTTGCATCATCATCAGAATAATAAACTAACTGTCCATGTCTTACACACTCAAGTTGGTCAACCTAGTTTGATCGAATGAAAAAGACCAATAACTTCACTTCATGTACATGTCATGTCATGACAATCTCTCTCTCATAAACTCACAGAAAGAGAGAAAGATAACATATTAACTTGGAAGAAACACCAAAATGAATCCTTTACAAACAAAATATCATATGTATTTTTTTGTCAAGTTGTTTAGTGATTAGAAGTTCATATTTTTTAAATGAATAAATGAAAAATTCAGGTTTATACTCTGACCCATGTATATATTATATCATATATATTTTACTAACCCAAAAAACACACTATGTACATTATAATTTTGAAAAAAGAAAATCAATTAATCAAAATTAAAAAAAAAACCCAAAATATATAACTAATTCCTTTTGGCATGTTCATGTAAATCAGCACATTTACTCCAAAAAAATGTAAATCAGCACATCAATTTCTCTCTCATATACACAACAATATATTATAACACAATATAAGTACCGTAAAATAAACACACTCTATATAGTTTAATATATATTAGTAGTATGAACTAATTTCTCCTTGTGAAAAGTAATTAATCAAAATTCTAAAAAGTAACCTCAAAATAAATTTAAAAAAATTAAAATGTGAATGAAATCAATGCAATGAAGCTGCTGAAACACTTGAGTTTACATCAAACAAATCAAACAACTTTGCAATGCAAGAGATCTAAAATGAAATTAAGAGTATATCAATACAAGTCAGCGTGGCAACTCTCTTTTAATCGAAACGTCTCATAAAGATCGGTTATAGATGATTCAAGTTTGACATGTACATGTAAAATTTAATGTAACCCCAAAATAATTTCCATTTGACTTGTACATGTACATCAGAAAGAACATTAGTTTCTTTGTCACACAGTGAGAAAGATAACAAAAATAAACAAATATTAAAAAATAACATATTATAGTTTAGAAAAACATATTAAATCCATAGTGAAGTTGCAGAAACTCTGAAGAGTTTCATCATCACACAAATTAAATCAACACTTGAGTTTACACAAAATAATGCAAGGGATCTAAGAGAAAAATACAAAATAAAATGAAGGATAAATATACCTGGTGGAATCAGAGCAATATTGGGAGAGTTTTCCAGTGCTGGAGAAAATTATTAGTCCAACTTGAGCTTCACATAGCACTGATAGCTCATGAGTCTTCTTCAACAATCCAGTTCTTCTTTTGGAAAATGTTACTTGCCTTGTTGTTTTATTTTGAATCTTCTTAATCTCAATCTTTCCACGCCCCATCTCTTAGAAAAAACCCTATAGCTAGCTAGACCTTTTTTCCGTGGATCTATTTCACTTACCACGTAAAGAATCAAACAGAAACATATTAACAAGAGTACACAAAATTAAACAAAACACCACATTATTTTTCTAAGTAACCGCAAATTATAATTTCAAGAATATTAATTATGTTCATATGTATAAGAAGAAAGGAATAATAGGAGAGGAGAAGAAATGTTACCTCTCTATCTGGAAGGAAGTTTTATGAAATGTCATGAAATAAGACTATATATATCAATTTTATGAAGGCCAACAGGAAATGACAAAACTACCACTGTAACTTTTTCTTATTTAAGAGAGAAATAAAGGGTATGAGTGTCATTTTAAGTTGATGATGCAGTCAATATTCTCAATGCAGGTCCGAGGAAGATAAATGTGGGGTCATGAATAATAAAACAAAGGGACCATATTGGTGAGATGAGGACAACAATGTGAAAACTCATCAAATGTTGAACATAAAGAGTTGTTGCAAACTTGCAAAAGTTATGACACTTGCTGTTTGGTTTGTATCATGAAGGGAAATATGTGAAATTTGCTAAAATAAGAAAAAGGTGAAAATATTAAATTTGCTATTAATGGAATTTTTGAGATTTGTTTTGAAACCACATTGAATAAGAATCCCTGTGTACAACATTCATTACCATGTGCCAACAAGAGACCAATCATCATAAATTTTGAAATTAAGTGTTCAGGAACATAGTTTCAAAGTAGATATATGCAATATGTATGGCTTATTTCTATATGCAGATTTTGGTCATATGTGCCATACATTGTTAGTTGAAACCATTTGCTTTTCAAAATATGTTACAACCATTTTCAAATACTACTTTATTTTTTATGTAAGCAAATGTTACACTTAATCAAGTTTATGATAGGAGGCTACCGATTTACTTCTTTGATGATATAAGCTTTTCGATGGTGATTGTCCACATTGAAATTTTTTAGGACAGTGAGGTCTCTTACAGATGAAGTGGTTGGCATTTTTGTTTTGTTTCTAGATAAGGATACACTAGGTATGATTATGGCAAATGTTGAGTGTTTCTAGTAAATGAAATGAATCCGTCTCCTATGTTCTTAATTCTTTTTTCTGTTCTTTTGTTACACTAAGCAGAATTCAATTTCTCAAATGACAAACAAACCAATCCTCATCTCATAATATCGGTTATTTTTCTAGTAATAGAGAATTCATGTGATGTGAAAATTTCTTTTCAGTTTTTGAATTTGTTTACTAATCTCAATCAACTACGAATCGATCAAAAGTTACGCATAAATCAGGTATATCAACACTATCACAGAATTATCCAAAAATTCAGTAAAAAACCGCATCACAGAAACTAAATTGAAGAACAAAAATCAGGAAAGGAAAAGGAAGAACAAAAAGTTTCCTTACCAATATTGTCAGCCGCAACTGCAATCGGATCAATGACACCGCCATGTCTATAACCTCCATGTTTAGTCAATAAGTGTAAATCCCTAACCTCACCGCCATGTCTGTTTCGATCAAGATAAATTGGCAACCGGAGCAACGACACAGCCATGTCTAGAACCTCCTCCTCCGCCGCTGGAATCAACGGTAGATGACGAGATCGATTGAGACAAAGGAGGATGAGAGTCGATGGAGGAGAAGAATCTCAAGGAGGAGAAGAGATGAAAATGGAGAAACGACGGAAATGAACAAACACACAAAGAGTGCGATGGAAAATTGATCTGTAACGGTGGCGCGTTGGCTTGAACCGTCGCGCGTGGAACCGTAAACGAGAGAGAGAGAGAGAGAGAGCGGGGTAAAAGTAATTGACTGAAAATGTTTTATTTATTTAAATAAAATAATTGAATGAATATTTAAAAAACAATTTAAGAAAAGAATATTCAATACCCTAAAAAAATAGAATATTTAAAAAAATTAATTTGTTTTATTTTTAGGTACAGTTACGAATAATTTTGGTAGCCAAATTAATGATGATTTAACTAGAGCAAACAATTGCTCAAAAAAAAAAACTAGAGCAAACAACCGTGGCAAGATTTTGGTAGCATATATGATATTTTCTTGTAGTGCACACGATTTCCTGGTATCCCTCAAAGAGGCAGAGTGTAAATTTGTATTATAGCTCTAAAAAACCAAGACCGTAATTTATCAGCTGTTTATAAAAATAAAAATAAAAAGTAGTCGAGTCATATATTTTTCATTAGGCTGAAGTGGAATGATTTGACTATCATTTGCATCTTAATTAGCTGATATTGGAATCAGTTGATGTTGAATCGGTAAACAATTGATGTCAATTCGTCTGACAACTAATCTTGAACCGGGTAACGAATGAGCATCTATAGCCATCTAGCCCAAATGGTCTTGGAGGCTATTATTAGGTCCAACTAAGATCATGCTGATGTTTAGTGCGAGTTCAAGAGGCTGCAACATGGATTTGATCAAGTCTAAAGGCTATACAACTAATTTCCTAAATGGATATCCAAAATTTCCCGCCCACGTGTCTTCTCATTTGGAGTTCTTGGTTCCTTTGTACACATCCAACCCAATGTAAAATATTGTTTTCCACGATCAAAACCATTAATGATTGAAAAAACATTAAGATCATGAAGCAACAATGGTCATATGTGTCAAGGGCTAGCCGTAGGAGCAACATTTTTGGATGGAACAAAGGAGATCAAAGCCAATAGAGGCATTAGAGAAAAAGATAGCAGTTAGAGTAACTTAAAAGAGTCTCTGGGAAAAATCATAATATCCAATTTAATCAATGAGAAAAATAAAAATCACTTTTAGTCTCGAAGAAAAATAAATAAGGCAGCTTAGTACATATTTTCTTTACACTTTATTTGGTTGATGAAGCAACGATAAAGAAAAGAAAAGTGAAAATAAGATGATAATTTAGTGGTTTGGTAGCACAGAAAATTAAAGAAAATCATGATAGGAAAAACATGTGTATTTATAAAATGACCTAAATATTGTTAAAAAAAGATAGATATGATAAATATAAATAAAAAAATATATTCCATAACAAATTATAGTACTGTTTTATTAATTAAAATAGAAAATAAAAAAAATATTTTTATGCATTTAGATTACATACTATGAATAACAAAGTTTGAAAAAGATTCCTTAAAAAAGATAAAGTAATTTGATGAAACTAAGATAAAAATACCACACATATACTATTATAAATAATTAACTATTTTTGATGTAACCAAACAAAAAAATTAACTATTATTGAAAGAATGTTACTATTGTCATTTTGATTGTTTGTCACCAACTTCTCTATTTTCTTCCCAATTTGACATGATTAGTTGTTAGATTAAAAATTCATTTTAGTCTCTGAAAAAACTGTGGGACGTAATTCAGTTCATGAAAAAATAAAAACAACTTTTAGTCTTTTAAACAATGGCATGGAAATGTATAAATATATTGAATGATAGGTAGATAATTGTATTTGTTTTGTTACAAAATAATTGTATAATATGATTGGTTTATTTTATTTTATTTATCAACATAAATTTCTTACAAATTTTGTACTCATATATGGATTATGAGGTGAGGGGCTAATACGCTGTTAGATTTAATTAGCAGTACATATTTTTGGATATCAACATGAGAATATTTAAACACTTTCATACGCAATCTTGCACGTACATATCATCCATGTGAACGTGACCTCTCCAAGGTTGCTTCAATGATGAAATTTTAAAAGTTTTAAATTTTTTTATATAGTTAAAAAATAAATCAGTTTTTCTCAAATGAATAAAATATTACGAAGAATAAAAAGAATGATTAATTGCCTGTTACAAGTTACACATTCTCACCACTATCATAGACTTCCATCAAGTTCTCTTTTGAAACTCTTTGCAATATCATTGGAATTTCACCGGAGAACTACCTCTGCCATTAACTAGAATACCTCTATCGTATTAGAAAACCTCTTGTACACTTTACATTAATCGAATATAATTTGATCTAGTATACACCATATCGTAAATCATAGTAGAAATAACTAGGTTGGACATACATTCTTCGGACGTCTATAATTTTTATTATTTGCATTTCTATTTTAAGGGGAAACAATTTTAGACTATGTGAAATTCACCTGTTGAGTAGTAGTTATACATGGATCCGTGAGAGATACATGAAGAATTGAAAATTGTGTGTATATTATATACTCATTTTAATTTATAAAATTTTGGATTTTTTTTCGAATCGTAAAGATCTGGATTATATCGATAATTATTTTCATAATGAGTAGTCATAATATTTCTTTAATATATCAAATTTTTAAAATAGTTCTTAATTGTACACTATGTTAGTCAAAATTGTCGCTAACGTTAAAATGTTATGTTAGTATTGTCATATTAATATTTAATTATACTTACTTATTGTTATATCAATTCCTATAAATACTTATTTATTGACATATTAATGATATAAAAAAGATTTACATTTACATTCATCATTTATAGATTATTTTAAAAATTCATATTTTGTTGAAAAACTCTGATTTTTTTGGAGAGTTTTATAATATTTTACACAATTTCATTAAAAAATGCAAATGCTACACATAAGTTGATTTTAAAAATAGAGACTTAAAATTGTGATTGAATTTTTTTTTTTGGTCGAGACGTGATTGAAAATTTTATTCAGACTAAAAATCGATGGAAAAATTAAAGAGATTAAAATGAAAAGTTTGTATATTTACCGAGACAAATACATATTTAACAAAAAACAATTTGGAGCATTCGATGTTTTTTTCTTTTACAGAGAGAAAAAGGGGAAGGAGTACGATTTCATCATTTTCACTATCAATAATTCATTGAATCAAATTAAATTTCAGCATTTCTTCAAAAACCAATTAAGTTTCTTCTTCTGTTGAATCGCGTAACACCAACAATGAAGGAAAAACTTTCATTCTCTCTCCCATCTTCAAAATCATCCTCCAAATCGAACAAACCCTCAAAAACTTTTGATGAAGATTCTTCCACAAATCAACAACAAAAGCAATTAATCACTGAATTCGATCCTTCTAAACCCCAAACCCTAATTCCCAAAACCCTAATTCCCCCAATCGAAAATCAATGGCGTCCTCACAAGAAAATGAAGAATCTCGATCTTCCAATTACCGATTCACACTCCGACCATTCACTCACGTTTGTACCGGACACTACAGTTTCCGATCAACCTGAAAATTCATCTTACGGTCTCAATCTTCGTGATAATGATAAGAAAAACAAGCTTGATGTTGTTGTTGATGTAAATGCCGATGCGCCGAGGCCGAAGGCTTCTGTTGAGGTTTCTATGTTGCAGAAGTTTAAGGAGGATATGGAGAGGTTGCCTGATGATATGGGGTTTGATGAGTATAAGGATGTGCCGGTTGAGGGGTTCGGTGCGGCGTTGCTTGGTGGGTATGGATGGAAAGAAGGAATGGGAATTGGGAAGAATGCTAAGGAGGATGTGAAGGTTGTTGAGGTGAAGAGGAGGACTGGTAAGGAGGGGTTGGGTTTTGTGGCTGATTTGCCACCTCCGAGTTCGAAGAAAGGTGAGAGGAATGGGAGGGGGGAGAGTGAGAGGAAGAAGAAGGAGGAGAGAGTTGTTAGGATTCTGAGAGGGAGGGATGTTGGGTTGAAGGCTAGTGTTGTGGGGAGAGATGGGGAGGATGTTGTTGTTTTGAGGGTTTTGGGGAGTGGTGAGGAGGTTAAGGTTAAGGTGGAGGATGTGGCGGAGTTGGGTTCGGTTGAGGAGGAGAGGTGTTTGAGGAAGTTGAAGGATTTGAAGATTCGAGGTAGGGATGAGGAGAAAAGGTCAAATAGTAAGCGGGGGAGGGATGTGGTTGACGAGAGGAGAGTGAATGGTAATGGCAGTGTTGGTGGTAAGGAAGAAAAGGGGAGGAAACAGGTTTCGTGGCTTACGAGTCATATTCGCGTAAGGGTGATTAGCAAAAGTTTGAAAGGGGGGAGACTTTATTTGAAGAAAGGAGAGGTTTTGGATGTTATTGGGCCTACTACTTGTGATATATCTATGGATGAGAGTAGGGAGATTATTCAAGGGGTGTCTCAAGATATGCTCGAGACGGCTATTCCACGACGAGGTGGGCCTGTTCTTGTATTGTCTGGTAAACATAAGGGTGCCTTTGGAAGTCTTGTTGAGAGGGATTCGGATAAGGGGATTGGTACTGTTAAAGATGCTGATACCCATGAGAGGCTCAATGTTGAATTTGAACACATGGCTGAGTATATAGGGGACCCAAGCTTACTGGGACATTGATTCTGTTGTATGCATTGCGGGGCAGAACATGGAAGAAACAAATTTACAAGTATGTGTTTTGGGAATCTCCAATGCTTTTTATCTTCTTCTTTAACACACTGGTGTATTTTAAGGATGTTATGATCGGAAACTTTTCTGTTTGTTCATGATAAACATGTTATTCTATTTCTCATTATAGCTTCTACTATGGTTTTTTTTTATTGATTGAGCTGTTCTGGAGGAATAATAGATGGCTTTGTTGGAAAAATATATTTGCATTGTTTTGTTACATAGCAGTAATCTGTGCAACATTTGACATGTCTTCTAATATATTACATAAGTTGTATTACCCCTGTTTAATTGGGATGAAATGTAAGTTGTATTAACCCTGTTTAGTTGGGACATGATTTCATGTTGACCTTTGCAGCCATGCTGTTGTCATTGCACTTATGGTTTGTTCTAAATTCTAATTGATCGGTGAGCACCTCAGTGGTTTCTCTAGTGAGTAGAGCTGAGCATGGATGGATTTCTAAAAAACCTAAACATGCATGTTTCTTAACCATTTATGCAGATTAGATTTTAAACCAAACTGCATTATCCATTTTTGCAGTATATATCAGTTCGTTGCAAAGTGATTGGTGAATGGTGGATGATACATATGACAAGTTCAATGTCCTCCAAAGTGGATATATTTGCAGGCAGTGGCGAAGGGCTTCCTGGTTTAAGCTTCTTTGAAAGACCAGAAAGTTCTAATTGCAATTCACCAAATCCATGGAAATGAGATTTTGAAAATCAGACAATTGGTTTGAATATAGATATCCAACCGAATTTGGAAAACAACGAAACGGGCCTGTTATTTTGTGTTAGCAAACAGCTGGTTTCTTAAAATTGATTTTAGATATAGTTTTTAGTTGGGGCTGGGAAGTAGTTCACCCTTACTAGTAATACATTGAATACTTTGTCTGATTCACGTGGATGAAAAAGTCCTAGTTGAAGAGACCTTAGAATTCAGATAAAATGAGAAAGACATATTTGAGAACTTATGTTGTTGTGATTGTGATGTCAGTATGTAGACTAGAGAGACTGATTCATTGAAAATTTTAGTTCGGTTGGCTTTTCATTTAAGTAGCTTTCTTCATTGTCACCTCTCTTACTTTTGTAGATTTGTCCTGAAAAGACACTGACCCACCACCTCTAGGCCATGTATACTTGGTCAGTCCAGGCTTTACTTACTATTTGTCAAACAATACCTTCTTTCATGTCATATAATGTATTGATAGAAAATAGAATAGTGAATCATGCCATTTCAGAAGGAAAATGAAGAAGTTTGAGTCTTTGAGATGGACTTAAGGTATGCTATTCAGAGTTACTTTACACTTCAAACTCTAATCTGTCCTTCTGAATGTTGTGGCCTTTCTTTTGGGGAAGTTCAATCTTTGGGTCAGTTTTATTTTTGGAGTGTTGTTTTTTCTTCTTTTTTCTTTCCTTGCCTTTGTATTATTTTTTAAGTAAATTTCTTGGTAAGTACTGTACACACTTGTATTAAGTATTAACAATTAAAAGTTCAGGCACTGCAACCAAAATCCGTGCCTTCAAGACACACTATTCCTTTTCTGCAGTTTTTTTTATATATTTGTGTGATCATATTCACCTAAAGCTTTCCATCCAGATTCAAAACAAAAGTTTATTAATAGTATAGTATCGTAGTCGATAAGTGATCTAATCCTTTGGCCTATCATTAACTGATGATGGGCTTGCTTGTACATATTGCTGTATTTTGTTTGATTAGTTGGTCTTGTTTTTCTTTTTCATTCTGGGGCACTGGCTTTGAACCTTCTATCTTTTTTTCATTGTTATTTTTGTTACTGTTGTTTATAATGTTGATCTGGTGCTGTTCCAATGCATGCATGATTTAGTTTCTGCAATATCTAGTAGAGCAACTAGAGAAACACTTGTATGTATTGATTACCACTATGTTTGGATCTACAGGTAGCAGTAATGTATGATTTCTCAACTGAAGTGAACCCTGTTTTCATGTATATGATTTGCCTGATTTTGGGAAACATAAACTTTTGCAATTTTGAATTCAAAATCTTCGTCGTGGATTGCGAACTTCTTCGTGATCCATGTTTATCTCGACCTGCTTTTAACCTGCTATATCTTGACCTTTTGACCGTCGAGTTTGTCATTTTATTTCATGTTTCCTGTGTAATTTGTTACATTAGATCATTCTCCTCAATTCTGATGCTTTTAGCTTTCAGCTTCGTCACTTTTGCTACTTACTAAATGCTTGTTTTCAATTTCCCACATGCCGTTCTGAATTATCTTCAAGTACCCAGCTGGATGTAGCTAGTGATTTCTAAAGAGCCAGAGCTGGGAACAGGAAGTCCACCATGTATAATCCTTTTTTCATGAATCATGTTTTACTTTCTAACTGCAAATTTTACTCCAATCTCTTCATTTCCAAAACTGATAATTTTTTCTGACACCCCAATTGCTTTTGACGCTAATAGTAACTATTTCTGTTGTGGAACTAAATCTGTGTAGTGCTGGTCCTCACATTACATGTATATATGGGTTCATGTTCCCATTAGCGTATTTTCTGGCCAAAAGTTTGTTTATACTATCATTGTAGATTGTTTAAAGATACTGTGGTTGATATTTCAAAGTTATAAAAAAATTGGTTCTACATTGTTTATAGAAAAAATTGGTGTAGAGTGGAATGTCTAAGATTTACTCGTCTTGTTGCCAAATTGTCTAAAGGAAGGAATAGGTTATGATACTAAAATTAATTAATTCGAATCCAATTTGCCATGGAAGCTAATTATGATTAGGGATTATGGCGAATGGTCGTGAAAACACTTCTCTAATTGGTGAGTTGATCAAGAACGTGTATATGGTACAAGATAAAGGATTCTCTCCTATGTTTGGTGATTATAAAGTTTGCAAGACTTGTACTAATAAAGAGGTAGATGGGAACTATTTAAAAAATAAAATGAAATAGAAGTTAGATGGGAACATTTATTTTCTTAGTGCTTTTTGTGGATGGCATACTTACTTGAAACGACGATACACAGATGATGCAAGGTGCAAATATGTTCATGAATAACTTGGTAAACACAACCTGTTCTTTTTATTTTTATTTTTAGAAATATGAACATTGTTTTTTTTTTTTAAGGAGAAATATGAACATTGATATCATGTGAAAAAGGTGTAATATTAAAAAAAAAAAGACTAAAAAGGGATGATGGTCCTAGAAGTCATGAATATGTACAATGGGAGCAATTTTTGTACACCATGACTATTACGTGCCCTTGTGTCCCTTCTCATGTTTTTTCTTCTTTGGAAGCTACAAATCATGCAGTTTCTATTTCTAGAGACATACAAATTTCAATGATTTAAGGCTTTTTAAACCAAGCCTCTCTTCACACTATTTTCATTCTCTTCATTACTCACCACCATTTCTAGTCTTGACCACTTCCATGGAAAGAATAGTTCGTAGAAGAAACGATGGCCAACCATTACTCACTTACATCTCTAATAAAATTCAAGATTTCAAAGTAGAAGATGATTTTGAGAAGCATAGGGAAGAAGTTGAAAAGCTTCTGTTAGGTGTCAAAGTAAGATTTACATATAAACAAAGAAGACCTTATAAGGTTGTTGGAGTAACATCTAACAATGTAAGAGAGATCAGTGTCTACCATGAATCCAAGAGCATCTCCCTCGTTCAATATTACAAGAA
>Ga0315915_1001807_pt1 | contig 26439 bp, 15 predicted proteins | sample MpolbnodulesMG_FD_207738 | JGI IMG/M metagenome (GOLD analysis project Ga0315915, IMG submission 207738) | Medicago polymorpha root nodule microbial communities from Los Angeles, California, United States - branched nodules | ecosystem: Host-associated > Plants > Roots > Nodule | place: USA...
CACATGTATTTGCTTCAGACTATATATCTTTGCTTCAATTGAAAATAGAGAAAATGTCATTGTATTAAGACTAGTAATAGGCCTCATTGAATTGAAATAAGATGTAAGCATACTTACACATTATGCAATAAAAGATAGATATACAACTTCCGTTCAAAATAAGAAAAGTAAAACACATCGATATATGAAACTGGCATTCTTTTCCTCCTATATCTCTCACTCCCTCTATTCTCACATTTTATGGTACATAACTAAATGTGTTTTAAGTACATAATTCACTATTCTTTTTTTTGAAATGGCAAATTTATTCACGTCGAGTATATGCAAGAAGCATTCTAACTCGCGGACAAAGGGAAAAAAATTACACGTAGATGCCGCAGATATACGAAACATCATAAACCCCCCAATACCCCTGCCTCACCCCCAAAGGCCCCTAACGCAGCTACCCGAACAACCCAACAAAACACAACAACAACAGAAGCTGTTGACAGCAAAATGTAATTGTGCTAAACAGCGGCTGCTCCCTCTATTCTACCCAAACAGCTGCTGCTCCCACTACAGCATAAAACCGCATACAACACCTAAAAAGAAAAAGGCATCAGCTGCACAACAACTGTGCTAGCCTGCAATGTAAGTTCTACTCTTCAATAAATGCAGAATGTAATTACGATATACATATACACAAGTAAGACTGTTGAACCGTCATAATCATTACCAAAATAAACACATCCATTAGTATTGCATAAAATGCAATTGGCATTCCAATTGTACATCATAGTGAAACTGCAAGTGGTACTCCAATTGTCTATGTTGGAAATGTTTAACCAACCAAAAACAAAATAAAAAAGGCCAGAAGTTATAGTAGTTAGACCTAAGTTAAGCTTCATCACATATTTAACAAAAAAAGATGAAGCATTAAATGTCAAATGCTTGATTACACACACTTAGTTCAACATAAATACGCGTCAAGCATCAAAAAAGTACTACTAATATAAGTTTTAATTCAATGCTTCAATTTCCTTCCTCTTCTCTAGGATTTGATTTCTTTTTTCCAACTTCATGATGCCATTTCATGAGCCCAGTCACCAACTCCTTCATGGTGTTATCCAAATCTTCTGGTGTCTTGGCTTTGGATACCAATAAAGCTTTCAATCCTTGCATCATGGCTTCAGCCTCATTGAGAGTAGACTGCAATAATTTCAGTTAAAAAGTGCAGCACAATGAATTACATGTCTTTATTCACATAACAGAAACTAATAGAAGAACCCATAAAGTTCAGTAATGAGTTAGTGGATTAAATAACACTTACAACATCAGGTTGAGGTGCATCACCAGCCTCAGACATAACTGTCACAGATTTAGCAGCAACCATTTTTCTTTTCTTTGGTGCAGGTTGTTTTTTCCTTTTCACAACATCACTAGCCTCATCAACTACTTTCTTTCCTCGGGCAGAACTACTCTCAACATCACTGGATGGATTTTTACATGGCCTCCCCTAATATTCAAACACAGAATAAGTAAGAATTATAATACAACATGATTAAAACATAATAGAAAATAAGATAAATATTCATACTCTTTTCTTGGGTGCAGCAACATATGTCTGGCTTAACTCAATAGATGCAGCAGTAGGTTCAACAACAGTTGCCTGACTTGATTGAGTAGGCAGAACCTCATTACTACTGACTGCAGGATCATCCACAGTAGGTGCAGCCACAGGTGCCTTACATGTTCTTTTGTTACTTAAATGTAGGGACTATTTATCAAAGGAGCATAAAATGTAGGGACTAAAAACATATTTAACCCTTATTTTAAATAGGGTCTGAAGAGACGTTAAAGACTTGTGTCCTCAATGGGCTCACCTGAACCAATATTTTTTAGAAGACGAAGTCGATTCATACCATGTCAAGACCTTTTCAATAGACTGAACATGTTTGATGAAGCCATGATAATTGAGTAACAAAGGACTTGGAAATCAAATGCTTCATAGGAAATCCAGAGTATAGCCATTTATACAGAAGATATTATGGTGATTGTAATCAGTTGATTACAGTGGATTAAGTCCTCAACTATATTGAGTTAATACTTTTTCCTCTTTCCCTTATCTCTTTATTGATCATGAACAAGTTCGTTATGGTTTAACTTGATCTCTGCAATGCTCTCAAATGAAGTTGAATGATTCGATGAAGAACTATACGTGTTGGGGAAGAATCTTTAAGAAAAGTATTTGAAAAATGGTTTACAAATTACTGCTTCAACACAATTCAAACTTTCATTTCTTATGTTTGACCGTTATGGTTCATTTGTTTTTAATTAAAAATAAAATGTTTTTTAATTTTCAAACTAATTTTACTTTTATTAAAATGATTTATAAAATGTTTAAAATAAGTTATATGTCATGTGGCTGCCATATGTACAAGTTGTTACAGTCAACAGTTGCCACCTAAGCAAAAATCAGCGAAATCATAAAAAAAAAAGTGGGACCAAGGACTATTTTAAAAAGCAAATAATTTTGCAAGGATGTTTTTCAACATTTTCTTAGCAGAGACAAAAAACATATTTTAGCCAATATCAAATTATCATATAATTACCTTAATTTAAAAATAAAATAGAAAGCAGCCCATTAAGAAAACGGGCTAACGGATCCATCCCCCAAGATCCGACCCATTATTCAAACCCATAAAAACCCACACTTCATTTACAATTTTTTCCGCCGTCACTGCAAAACCTAAAGCCCCAAAGAAAACCCTACGAAAATGGTGTCAGGTTCCGGCGCATGTGCAAAGAGAGTCGTCATCGACGCTCGCCACCACATGCTAGGTCGGTTAGCGTCGATCGTCGCAAAAGAGCTCCTAAACGGACAGAAAGTTGTGGTTGTGAGATGTGAAGAGATTTGCATGTCCGGTGGACTGGTTAGGCAGAAAATGAAGTACATGAGGTTTCTTAGGAAGAGAATGAATACCAAACCCAGTCATGGTCCTATTCATTTTAGAGCTCCTTCAAAGATTTTCTGGAGAACTCTTCGTGGGTTAGTTCTTTTTCACTCGAAGTTGTTTGAGCTAGATTTTGATTAGGGTGTTAATTTTTTTTATTATGGAATTGTGTTTTTATGTGTAGTTATGAAATGATGAATGTGTTTTTTAATTTGATAGTGTCAATAATTTATTATGAAATTTTGCTTCTATGATAGTGGTTTGGTTGCTGAAAGTATGGCTCTGTTTGGTATAATCAATAGCTAATAAATGATAAGCTAGCTTATATCAGATAGCGGATGTGCTAGTTTACAGTTGATGTCAGATAAGCTAGCTGATTGAATTTGTAGTGTTTGGTAAAAATTAGTGGTTGTACTAGCTTATAAATATGAAATGACATAAAAGTGATATATTTAATGAATATTTATTAGTTTATTTTTCAATTAAGATTACAAAGAAAATTGACATAAATAATGGTAAGCCATAAGCTACTTGGATTAGCTTATAAAAAAATGCTATAAGCTATAAGCTCACAAAAAGTGACAATTTACCAAACGTTTTTTTTAGTCAAATAAGTTTATAAGACCTAAACTACAAGCTCAAAATTATGTGATTGATGTGAACTTATGAAATGAAAAACATGTTTAATAATTTGATAGTGTTAATTTATTATGAAATTAAAAAAACCTGTTTGAATTGGCTTATTTGAACTTGTGACGCTATTTGGGAGAACTTGTGAAAACAGCTTATGATATGATCATAAATTGTTTTCAGCTTATTTTCATAAGCTCTCCAAAATAGCTTATGAAAACAGCTTGTAGCTTCCGCGCAAACAATTTAACTATATTTAATTTGTTGCTATGGAAATATGTTATACATTAGTGCTTATCATGACAAGTACTTGTGCTATAAGCTGGCAATAAGTTGTTATTTGCTGTTTATTCAAATAGTGCCTTGACAGTTGGGCAATGTTGTCAAATTGTGGCTACAGTGCTGTAGCTTATCGGAATTTGAACTAATAGTTTCTGTTTGCGATAACATTATTTAGTATAATGTGTTGTCAAATAGAGGTCATATCATTGCTATAGTACTGTAGCTTAGCGGATTTTGTACAAACTTCAATTTTTTCCTAATTGACAACATTGGTTTTAAGGATGTTTGTGAAAAATGTGTGTTTTGTAGAATGATACTACAAAAGATAAAATCTGTGGAAGCTGTTATTTAGTGTCTTTCTGACATGGATTTTAACTTTGTATTGGTGATAAGATTGTGTGAAAATGAAATGTGTTAATTTTTAGTTTATTATTAAATTGTATGTTTTTTAGTAAAAAATATAAAATTGTGTTTTTTAGGATTGTTATTTGGTTGATGAAACTGTGATTGCTAAAGTTATGAAATGATGGATGTGTAATGTTTATTTGATGTTTGTCAAATAGAGGAAACACAACACTATATCGTAGAAGAATTTGAACTAGTGGTTATTGTTTGTGATACACCATTTAGTACAATGGGTTGTCAAATAGAGGTTATAGCCGTGCCATAGTAGTGTAGCTGCATTAGAACAAACTACTATTTTTCGCGATTGACAACCTTAGTGTGAAGAATGTTTGTGTTATTTGTAAAAAATGTGTGTCTTGTAGAATGATACTATCATATAAAACATGTGGAAGCTTCTATATATTTAGCATAATGGGGTGTCAGATGGAGGCTCTAGCGGTGCCATAGTTCTTTAGCATTGCCGAATTGAAACTAACTGTTATTTTCCGCAATCGACAACACTGGTGTTGAGAATTTTTTGTTATTTGTGAAAAAAGTGTGTTTTCTAGAATGTTACACATGAGATAAAACATGTGGAAGCTGCTATTTAGTAGAATGTTTTTGTTATTTGTGAAAAAAGTGTGTTTTATAGAATGTTTCCGTGCTTGCTAATTTTTTTCTTCATCTTTTTGTAGAATGATTCCACACAAGACCAAGCGTGGAGAAGCTGCACTTGCTAGGTTGAAGGTCTATGAAGGTATTCCACCTCCATATGACAAGATTAAGAGGATGGTTGTTCCTGATGCTCTCAAGTAAGTTCTGTCTTGTTTACAATCTTAGTTTTTAGTTTTTTATGGTTAGGTTTGTTTTAGTCCCTATAAATTCACAAAATTTCAAATTCAATCCATGCATCAAATTACATAAAATATATGTAGTGACTGAACTTAAAAGATTGTAATTTTATAGGTACTAAAATGTCTTGAACATTATTTTTGAACCATGTTTTTATTTATTGAACCATGTTTTTATTGTGAATGCCGAATGTGTAAATGAATTTAGGGTACTGAGGCTTCAAAAGGGACACAAATTCTGTCTGCTTGGACAATTGTCAGCTGAGGTTGGATGGAACTACTATGATATCATAAAGGTGAGATTTTTTTTTTGTACATTTTCTTATTAGAATTTTGATCTTTTGAACTGTGCGCGTAAGTTTGTAAATCTTTTGTTGATGATAGGAATTGGAAAATAAGAGAAAGGAAAGATCACAATTGGCTTATGAGAAAAAGAAGCAAATCAATAAATTAAGGGTGAAAGCTGAGAAAATTGTGGACGAGAAGCTTGGGTCCGAACTACAAGTACTTGCTCCTGTCAAGTACTGAATAGGCTTTGGTAGCATCTGGAAATTTTGTTTTTAAAGCATATTCTGTTGAACTCTATGTTTAGTTCTATATGTTGTTGGACACTAGATATGTAACAAATTACGGAAGTTGTTTTCTGGTTTGCTCATTAAGAGACCTATTATTGAGAAATTACCTGAGTGAAAATTGAAGTTCATTGTTCTCCACTATTGTTACTTAATCACCAGTAACTATCATTGGATAGTATTCTTCCTATTCAATTCTTTCTTCTTATACTACAAGTATTCGTACTTGTTTTTGCTTCTTAATGTGCTATCATGCATTGGTTGCTGATTCGACGAGTTGAACTGATAAGAACATATTGATTTTTGTCTCTTTTTCTATAAAATCGTTGAATTGATGTTCTGTCTTTCTCAAATCTCAACTGAATGTCTCTGCACTATTAATAGAAAATGGTAACTAATCATTTTTGAATATTAATGTTGAGTTCATACCACATTCTTTTCTTTTTACCGGTCTGTACAACCAATTTAGAATGTGCATTTCTTCACTTTTGGGGAGGTTTGGCTATATCTAATTATTTTCAATCTCTGATCCAAATTTGATTGCTGACTTTTATGTTTGTGTTTGATGATTGATTCCTTTGTTGCATTATTTTTCCTACTTTGTTAATGTTAAAATATAAAAAATATAACATAAACAGACTAATTAATATGGTTATGGTTTGGAATTGATGGATATTGTATAATGCACTGTGCTGCTGGTATATGGATGATTTTCCAGGACTGTTTAAGCCACAATATCATCCGTGCAGCCAAGTGTTAATTCTCAGCCTATTTAAATTTGGTAAAACTTCAAATAAATTTTTGGCAGCATAGATTTGGTGAAGACTGAAGAGTTTGTGTTTCCTTTCTCTCAAAGGTTCTTCGCATACGAAATTAGGCTAGGATGAGTTTTTACTGGACAAAGACTGTGTCTCAGAACTTGGGGGGTTCTTCAAATTCTATGTTTTACTATAATACTACAGGCAATCAGTTCATTATTGCAATGACCTACGCTCAAAGTTTATCATGTTCATTTTAACTTTTATTCATCTTGTAGGTTTGTTTGATAAAAAATTCTTTAATAGCAAAAAATGTGTAATATCTATTAGAAGAAAAAAAAACAACGTGCTTTTAAAATAGAAGTTTGGTGACTTTGTTTTTATCTCTCTTCTAACCAATAATTTTCTCTCATCAAAATAATTTATTTATTTTAATCATTCATCTATCACCTTTTCACATCTAAAATACACTAAAGTCATCAAATCTCAAAGTCACTCAAATATTTTATGTATTATGATAGTCCCAAAATCTCACATTGACTAGATATATATTGGTTATATATACAATTTGAGCACTCCTCAGCTCAAAAAATAAAAGACCATCAGCATTACTATGATGAATTCTCAATGACCATGGTTCAAGCCATTGATGTTATGGAATCCATTGCATCAAATGAATTAAAAATTATAAACCAAGTCACTTTAGTACAACTTAGATAGTAAAAGATTACAAACACATTTGATATGTTTTGACTCCAATTCAACCCCGTGATTGCAACTCATTTAACATGTGTTTGGTTTCACATCACCATGCCATTTTCGCATTCCATGGCATAATTTGCCATGGTTTTGTGAGGAGCTCCAAATTCTCGTGTTAACTAAACGTGCATATTTTCCGTGGATTTTGTTTTTCCAAACATACACGCGTGTTAGTTTTCATGCTAGACTTTTTAGAACAGACAAAAATTAGGAAGAAAAAAAAAACTATTTCTCCCTCTCTTGAGCCTATGTGCCAAGTAGTGAATAAACCAAAGAAAGTTGTTAAATAGACACATCAATTATGTTTCCAATCGACTATTTTTGTGTCTAAAATCTAATCGAATTGTAACTCTCGATCGTTTTTTCTGAGTGAAATAAACAATTTTGAGTATTTAACAACCATCTAAACGAAATGAAATATAATAGCGGGTCAGGAAGTATATTTTGGGCCAAAGTAAAAGAGGCCCATTAAAAAAGGTCCATCTCTGCAACAACGACAACATATAAAAGCCGAACCCTGTTCCTGTTACACTCTGCCGCTGATGTTCTGAAAAAACCCTTGTTGTTCCTGAAAACTGAAAAATTGTAGTTTTAGAAAATGGGGAAGAAATCCAAGAGTTCAAGGAAGGGGAAGAAAGCATGGAGAGCTAATATAAGCACAGAAGAAATCGAAGATTTCTTTGAGAAATCAACAAAGGATGCTCTTTCTGGTGGTTCTCTTCAAGCTGTTTCCAGTGATTCTCTCTTTTTCGAAGACAAATCCAAAGGTACCAATATTTCATTTCTATTGTGCTTAATTTATTTTTTATTTATTAAATTCTATGAAAAATTTGGTTTAAATTAGTTGATTATATCATTATGAGGTTTCTGTGGAGTTGTAATTTATGTAATGAAATTTGGAAAATGATCAATTGTAATTATTTGTGTGCTGTTATGAATTAAATTAGCTTTTGTATGAGAATTATTTTTAGTTTTAGGGTATGTTTGGATTGGGTTATTTGAGCTTATTTAGTGAAATTAACACTTGTGTGACTGTTTGTGGGAGCTTACAAAAATCGCCTATGAATTTTATAAGTTGTTTTCAGCTTATGGGCCCGTTTGGATTGGATGATTTTTCAGCTTATGATAAATAGCTTATGGGCCTGTTTGGATTGGATTATTGGACCTTGTCTAATAGTATAAACACTTGCAGCTTGTGAGGTTGCTTTGGAGAACTTATGAGAACAACTTATGACATGTTCATAAGCTGTTTTAAGCTTATTTCCAATAGTTCTCCAAGATAGCTTATGAAAATAATTTAGAGGAATATAGCTTACACGAAAAGAATTTGACTTTATTTTTATTATAAGTGCTTATATAACAATTGTTAAGGCTATAAGCTGCAAATTAAGTTGTTTAACCAAACAGCGCCATTGCTATAAGCACTTAGTTAAGTTGTGTATTCAAACTGTCTCTTTATGTGGAAGCTGACCTATTATTTCTTTCCATGAATTATATAAACTTGTATGAGGAAAAGGTTTTTAATTTTAGTTTATGTTGAAGATGACGAATTATAATTATCTGTGTTCTAGTATGTGGTTGATTTGCTGGTTGAAGAAATATTAACCAGAATTAACTTTTTAATTGATCCTTGAATTTGAATTTATTTTAAATTTGATGTGGCTAGATCTTGCGGTAAAGAAGAAGATTGAAAAGCATAGGGAAAAAGTGCTTCATGTTGATAGCATACTACAGAAAAACCAGTTTGTTAAGCCAGTGCCTTCTTCTACTCTAAAGAAACACGCGAAAAACCGTAAAGTGGTGTCCAAAAGTTTAGTTGCAAATGAAAATAGTCAGAAGGTCAGTAAATTGTTATACAGTGCAGAAACCTAAATAATAATATGCTTAGTTGCAAATATATTTGGATTTTGGACATAATGGGGCAATCACTCCTTTTTCCTTCTCATCGCAAACCTCTTTTAAAACTTGTTTAATTGACATTTTTCTCTAATAATCTGTATCAGGAGGGTTCCGTGTTAGATTCAGACGTGTTTGATATGTGGGGTGATAAAGGTACTTACTCTAAAGCATTTAGTATCCATTTTGGTTATTATAAATTAATGGATGTTAACATCAGGATTCTTTTATATTGTCATGCAGATGCAGATGAAGGCAACAAGAAAGGGAAAAAGGTACACGTTATTGCATAGCGGATTCTATCTAGTGTTTCTTCTTCCATTTTATTGTTGCTGCACATTCAGTGTTTCAGTTGATATTGATAATATGATTGCTGACTGCTTCACAGTTGTCCAAGCCTACTCATATTCCAGCTGTCGAGGTTGATCCTCCAGGATGCTCATTTAATCCCACGCATGAAAGTCATCAGGTAGTTTTTTGAAGTATTATGTGTTCCTCTGCTGTTAGCGATGTTGTTCTTGTTATGATTTATGATGAAGAATTTTAAGAACTTTATTGTTTAACCAGGATACATTAGCAACTGCTGTTGCGGAAGAAATGATTAAAGTCTACAGAAATGAATTGGGCCCTGAACCGGTGCCTTTAACTGTTCCTGCTGGAGAAGCTATTTCTGAAGAAGATGTGAGTTTCATTGTTTTCATATATGTAATATATAGCTACTGTAACTATGAATTTGTTTCCATATTTATGAAGCTTTTGATATGTGAATTTATACGCCTCGAGTCTCTATTCCTGCTAATTCTGTAACCTTGGTTTTTTGGCCAGATGTATTTTCTTGATGTGGAGAAGAGTGACGATGATGAAAGTAATATCGAAGATGATGGTGAAAATGAAGATGATGCGTCAGAGAAAAAGTAAGCTATCATCAACTTAGTTAGCTTCTTTCAGTTAAAATACTTTATTTTTTGCCAGTGTACATTACCAATCAGGTCATATAAATTACATTCCATTTCTTTCCTGCTCAAGTTTTCATGTATAATTTGAATTCAGACATGCAAATGCACGTTGATTGCTAATGAAGGCTAAATTAAGCTTCTTAGATGTATAAATTTTTATTTTATGGAGACCACGTGGCCGATATTCTGCAGCGTATTTTTTTCTATACCCAGTAATGTCTAAACATCTGATGTATTTGTATTGTTTGAATAACTATTTGACAGGCCCATTAAAACAAAGAAAGTGACTAGAGTTGAGTTGAATAAGAGAATTCGGCGCAGAGAACAATTGAAAAAAGAAGCCGAATCAAAGAAGAAGAAGAATTTCTCAAAAGAAATTGATAGGTAATATGACCATTCTCTCATCCTCCCTCGTCTCTCTCTACTAAAATAAAAGAAGATTTTTAAGCATCTCTGGTTCTTTTGGGATGCAGCATCTCAAAAATTGCTGACGAAATTAAGCATGAAGATGAGGAAAAATCGAGAAGACATCTGAGGCGACAAGTTGCTAAACAAGAGAGGTTAAAGGCATGTCCTCCTCGCTTAGGAAAGCACAAGTAAGCAGTCTTTTGTGCTTCGCTTATCATACTTGTGTTAATGGGTGCAGTTGTTTGGTTTTTAGTTTAATGTTCTAGTTAATTACACCATTTCTACAACAATTACGTTTACGTTTATACCAATTCCATTATTGTAACAGGTTTCAGCCTGCTCCTGTTCAAGTTTTATTAAGCGAAGAGATAAACGGATCCATCCGAAAGCTTAAGGTAGGCTTCTAAATTTGTTTTGATAATTTTGTTCACTCAGTTTATTTAAACATGCAATAATTTTCCCTACCTTTTTTTTTTGGACTAATTTTCCCACTTTCGTTGTTGTACATAATTAGGGTTGTTGCACTCTTCTAAAGGATCGGTATAAAAGCATAGAGAAGAGAGGGTTGGTTGTTCCAAAGCCCAGGAGGAACAGGTTGGTTTAAACAGCAGTATATTATTATTATCTCAAACAGAATTGGAGACGGTTGGTTTTTGTTATTGTTCTTAGAGAAAGATAAATAATGTATTTATGCCTGCAATTAGTTGGTGTCGTCTTCTGCTTGTTTTACCGGGTGCTTTGTGGCACAAGGTTCATATGTGGCATATGCATTGATAAATAAACTTGATTTTGTAGAAGTTAATTTGGTTGAAATTGAGTTTGAAGTGAAATGATTTGTGTTTAAATGGTTATACGTTGAAAGTATGGTGTAAACTGAAGTTTAATTTTTTCTAACTGATGCAAAAGCCATTTCAAGTCAAAACTTTTAAGGAAAAATCGATTTTTCATATCATCTTGGAAACCAAACACACCAGGACTTTTTGCAGACAGAAATTACTGCCATATTATGTTCACTTCAGGAGTCTTTGATTTAGAATTTGAGGATAGTACATTTTCGAGCAGGATTAACCAACTTATTTCCTTTCATGTTGTATAGTTTATTGGATTTTATTTTGCAATTTTAATGTACTGATTGTATTATGATTATGCATTATACAGGTAGAGTCTTCTTCCTTGTTTTCTTCCCTGCCTTGAGTCGCTTCGCTTGATATATGGCAAGAAGATATTGGATAGATGAAAGACTGTAACAGCTTTTTTGGATAAAATTTTGTTTATCTTGTTTTGTATCAATATCTTATGCATTTGTATTTGCTATTTTGCTTGCAATTTTATTGGAAAGCAAAATATATTTATACATATGATGACTCACTTATTTCTGCATTGCTATTTTCACTGAGAATTTGAAGTTGTGTTCTCAAAGAGAAATGATTAACAAAGATCCTGGAATATTGGTTTACCTGTCCACTTCGAGGGTAAGAAATAGAAAAATTGAAATTATGTATTATAGAAAAAAGATTTGGAAGTTTATCACTATTTCTAGTTCACAACTCATGTCAACCAAGGATGAAACTATACTACAGACTATGTTTTAGACTTTTAGCTTTCCTAATAAGTATGAAATGATTTTTTTTCTTATAATTTGGGACGGAGGGAGTACTTCTTCCGTCTCACAATATGTGTCTTCTTTTTTACAATTTGTTGTCTATTGTAGAAGATATAATGTAGAGCAAGATCGAGAAAATTGTCAATACGTGGAAGAAAAAATAAAAGATAGCCACGAAACACGTTTCTAGAAATGTCTCAGAAACTAGATCAATCAACTGCTACGGCAGCTGTCCTTGTGAACTCGTGGCTGAGGGTGCATGAACAATGTACCGCGGGATCACCCGTCTTCAACACTACTATGAATTCCTTGCTCAACCTCAATCATGAAATTTCCGATTTATCTCAAACATACGAATGTAATTTAATCAAATAAACTATTACATGAATGTTCGGTGAACTTAACTTAGTTGGTAACGACATTGTGTAATATATGCAGGGGTTGAGCTTTGAATTTCGAATACTTCACTTATTCTCTTTAAAAAAGAGAAGGGGCGACCCCGTCTTCAACACTTATGTATCTATTGTTCGATTTCAATCACAAAATTCTGATTTGTCTCAAACACAAATTTAATCCAAATACCAAATTTGATTGAATATTTAAAAAATCAAACTTACATGCAAACAAGTTTGATCGAATATTTAACAAATCGAACTCAAATAAATTATTTTTGTCAAGCGTCGAACTCAAATAATTAATTTACTAATACTTCAACTCATCTGCAACGAAACTAAATATCAAATCGAAATAACTGGCCATAAAACAAGCAGGTACCTCACATTAATAATGCAAAATTTATTGACATTTATATGCTACAAACAAATAAGTATGGTAGCAAGATGTGGACTAAAAGCATCATGTGTTATTTATTTATTTTGACCAATTAGCTTGACTTGTAACATTTATGAACCACCTTCTAAATCGAGGAAAATGAAGGGGGACAATTGAAGGAATGGATAGACCATATGATAAATTCATATAATGATAAATTGATAACGAATAATATCAAGCATACAAGTCACAATGATTTAGAGTAGAATATTTGGTCGCTTGACAAAAAAAAAAAATATATATTTGGTCGCACAATACACACCAAAATACATATATCATTTAATTATTTTGAAAATAAATTTTAATTAATTCTTTTATATTATGTATAAATGGTTTTAATTAGGGGTTTTCAAAACTGAAACAATCCAACAGAGAAACCACAAACTAAATCCAAATCGAAACCGTAAAAAATCGCATTTGATTTGGGTGTATTTGGATCATTTTCTTACTCAATCGCATGGTTTGGTTTGATTTAAGGTTTTTATTTTACTATCCAAACCGAACCTAACCAAACTGCAACGTAACAAAACACTAATTAAACATATGTCACATAGATCAATACTCATAGAAACTTAATGTAAACTTTTATAAAGTGACATACTTTTTTTCTTGTTAAGTTTCTTGTTTGCTTTTTGTTTCAAAAATGTATTTATTACTGCTTGAACTTTTAGAAATGATAAAACCTTAATACTTTGCATTTCTTATTATTGTTTGTCCACATTTCTTACTTGGTCTATGTTGCTAGGAACATTATTGAATGAAAATGAAATTGTAACCTTGGATGCTATTTAAAATATTATTGAAAATATGTTGTGTTTTATCTTTTTAACTTATTTCAATGTTGTTAACAAGAAATTGTACCATCTCAACAAAAAAACCACACCGACCAATCCAACACAAACGACATTTATTTAATTGGTTCAAATTTTATTTTAAAAATCAACCAAACTAAGTCACATATTTTTTTATCTTACAATTTAGATGATTTTTAATTTCAAAACCACACTGTAGACACACTAATTTTAACCACCCAATACTTCCTCACTAAACATATGCACCACTGACAGTGAGAAGGGCGACAAGACCTGTTCGCATTAATGGGTTCTAAACCAATATTTTTTGTTACATAAATACATACATAACATTATTTTTCTTGGTACATTATTACAATAGATTTTTGCAAAACATGGTTTTTTTTTTGAGAGATGCAAAACATGGTTTGTCAACCTTTTTTTCCAACCACACGACTTTTTCAATTAAAATCAATTTTAATAGAAAAGAGAATTATCCATTATGTCAAACCCATCTCTATTTATTACTTGGTAAATTTGAAACTTTTGTTTTTATTTTTATGATAGACAAAATGATAATACCTATTAAAAATTCATATGATATATACATGCATGTTTTTTTATATTTTACATTTTAAATAGCTATAATGTTTTTAATATACGACTTTTACAATACACATATCAATGACATCTACAACTACAATAATGCAGATGACACAAGCTACTCGACCATCATACATGCGTCTAGAATTTTCCCTATCCATCTAATCATAATATAATTTATAGATACTGGGCAAAATCGAATACATAATTTGTGACCTATGGTACTAAAACAGCTTATATATGTTGTTGGAGATAGCAATCACACTTGTTACTAGAGCTAGTATAACCATAACCAGTGCTATAATTTTGTCTTTTCTTGTTGATATACCATGAATATCCCTGTTATTTTTGGACAACAGAAAAAAATATTAGACGAAGCATGATTTATGATTTATTTATGAGTATAAGCACAATTAAATAAAAAGAATAGAACAAGATTAATTACCTTAGAACAATAGAACCAGGGAACACAAATGCAAGACAAACTGCAGAAGTTGATCCCATAAACTGAAAAATGAACCAAATATCTGGAATTGCAACAGCAGCAATGTAACTAAAAACCAACAGCACTAAAGTGAGGAACACAAATCTCTTATTATCTGTGGCTAACAAAGGTCTTTTAGGGAAGAAAAATTCATCAATATTGGTTCTCAAAGAGAAATTGAGAAGAGGAAATGCTAGCATAACATGAAAAGCATAGCTTAAACGGACCAAAGTATTGAGCAATGAACCAAATGATGAATCAGCATTGTGGTCAAAATTGATTAGAATGTCTGATTGAGTTGAATCACCAAATAATAGGTAACCAAATAGGCCTATTGAAAAGTATATGAGTGCACATAGGATTAATGCTATTCTCACTGCTTTTGTCATTTCTGATGGTTTTCCAAGTTCAAACCCAATTGGATGCACTGCATTAAATCAATTGTAAGCAAACAAATTAATATTCTGAATTTAAATTCTAATTAAGGTTGATTTCAAAGAAGTTGCAATAAAAATTCAAAATTTTCAATTTCATAGGTATTTGAGTAAAATTAACAAATCTGAATTTGCTCGGTCAGGATCCCACACATTTATGTATTTGTACATCGGTGACGGGCATATTTAAATTCAGAATTTAGTTTTTAAAAAAAAAATTAAATACCAAGCTTTCAATATCGATCGTTCGATCTTGATCCAATGGTCACCAATGTACTGATTGCGTGATTCCTAATCCACAAATTTTACCAGACTATTCATCAAATCTAATATAGGGGTACAAATCGGACAAGGCGGACAGCGAGAGATTACTACTCACCCCGCCGCCGTGTCTGATTTTCATTCCTAAATCACTAATGCTTATTAACTAATCAAAATTACCATTAAAATGAAATGTGTAGGCAGTGACTATGACAGGAACTGCAGTGAAAAGATCAAAGAAAGATGTTTGATGGTCCAAACGAGGAACCAATCTTGGTGTTTGTGTTTTTCCTTCCGCAAGTGCAACAATTGCCAAAACAGAACATGTTGTAACAAATGCCACAGCAAGTAGAGTTGATACTGCAGAACTAAATTTCAATGACTCTGTAATAAACAATGAATAACATCAAATTTTAGTATTAATGATCCTAAGTATGATCAAATTTAAGCTCATATAAAAATAATAAACTACTTGACACTTACCTACACGACGGTACAATACCAATGGAAGCAAAATGAAGATTAAGGTGATGAGCAAAGCAAATTCACGTGAATTCCACCAATGAATTCCAAACCATCGTTGCAAAATACCAAAATGTACTTCTCCTTCAGGTTGATTTCCAGAAAGTACATCCGCTGTATAGTACATCAAATAATACACAAATTCAGAACTTTTGGTACATAATAAAAAATATAAAACAAACTTATCACACATTTAGCCAAAATTATATGCACATTTATAAGTTCATTCAATAAATAAATAATGTATGTGGTCTATGTTTAAGACCACATACATCATTTATTGAATGAATTTAAAATGTCAATTTTAAATTCATTCAATAAATAATCATTTGTTTAAGATAACTCAGATTTTGAGTACTTTATTTTACTTTGTAGATATTTCATTCATCAAACTCAAAATCTAAGTTGTACACTTTTTTTTCATGTTGTTTCTTGCACTTTGTTTAATGATTAAACTGCTAATATAAACTCATTATAAAATTGATTCTTACTTACCAATAATAATCAAATACATAATTAAACACCCAAGATTAGTAATCACAACGGAAAGTTGAGTTGCCACAGCTCCTAAGGGTCCAAAAGCTTCTCTCATGACACCAGAATATGTCGTCGTTTCGCCGGAATTTGTAAACCTCATCAAAAACTCCACCGATATTTCAGCCAATAAAGCAATCACCAGAATCAAAACAAACCCTGGAATCACACCAAGAACCTTCAAAGTTGCTGGAAGGGACATAATTCCAGCGCCAATTATGCTTGTCGCGACATTAAACACCGCACCGGAGACAGTTGCCGGCTCGGTAGAAACCTTGGAACCTGATAAGAGAGGTGTATTTGATCCGGTCATCGGAGATATCGCGGCAAAAATGGAGGAAAAAGTTTGAGAAAGTTTTGTAGTTTTTTGTTGTATTTTACAACAACGTGCGAAAGGTTGGGTTTTATAGGACTTTTGTTTTGAATTATTGGAGTTGTTAAAAGACAATAATGCCATTGATGAATAGAAGTGTGAGGGTGTGTGAGGGAAGAATTGATGAGGGTTGTTTTGTAAATATAAGTGGGTTTGTGACAGGTGATTTTGTTGTTGTTTATGAAAAAATGGTGTGATTTTGTGACAGGTTGGATTGGATGCATGAAGACAGAAAGTGAAAATGTGACGAATTGGAACACACTCAAATCTCGATGTATTTGGATGGAAAAGTGGGTTTTAGGGATGAGTCATCTAATGTTGTTGCCTTTCTCTCATTTGTGGTATGTCATTCTCTTGATAGTAAAAATATATTCTTAGCAAACAATAGTTTGCATGTTTTGACCAATTGCTATAAATTTGAACACTATATTTATGTTTTTTTTCTTTTAAATATCTTTCATTATATTTTTAAAAGTGAAGAATAAATTTAACTTTGTAATTTTCTCGCGGTTCAACTTAATAAATGGGAAAAAAATACTACCTCCGTCCCTATATACAAGACCCTTTGCTAAAATTACAGGAATTAAATAAGTGGATAATTGCATTAAAGTTGTTTGTAATCACTATTGTCTTTACAATTTTATCATTTAAGAGAAAGAGTTAGTTTATATTTTCAACATGTTATTTATTGTAGATTAAAAAAAGGATGTATAATAAACAGGGGCATGTATGTAAAGAAATAGTTAATGTACTTGAAAATAACAATGGGGTCTTAAAAAAGGGATAATTTTTTTTCCAAAAGGATCTTATAATTAGGGACGGAGATAATATTAAATTAGTCTTTAATTGTTGACAAATTAATCTCAAACTACTTATAGTAGATGGAAAAGGTATGGACTAATTTGAATACTATTATTTTTTGTTAAATATCAAATTGGGCAGTATAAATTTTAAAAAACCAAACTGAGTCTTCACTCTACTTTAAAGCATCACGTCTTTAGGAAAACAAATTATATTATTCAAGCAAACAAGAAAAAAAGTTCATCCATTTCAATAATGCCTTTTAATTAAATTGAAAGGTTATTTTAATGAATAGTAATTAATTTTTAATTAATAAATGTGTATATACAAATATGAGTTTAATTTCTATAATTGCAAAGTTATTTTACACAAGAATTCAATGATGTATTGACATAATAATTAATGAATATGACAACTCGTGTTTATTAAATGATGTGATAACAAATCATTGACTGTATATGTAAAATAATTAAACATTGACGGTGTATACGAATTAGATCCGTTCAAATATTCAGAAATTCAATTATTTATATTGATATCAACATTTGGTCGTATTGACACTAATGTTGTTATATTAGTTATAATTATTTGAATTTAATTACTATGCATCAAGAATAAAATGATTTTTTTTTTTATAAAAATAAATTGACTTAAATATGTCATTGGTTCCTGCATTTTCATCATATTTCGACATTGATCCCTACACTTTTTTTGTTTGATATTGGTCCCTGCATTTTGTAAAAGTTTTGCTTTGGTCCTTCTGATAAGTTCAAGTTAAAAAAAAACCAAAACTAATGGTGTGCCACGTGGACCAATCATTCCATGTCACGTGACACACTAAAAGACAAAAAATATTTCAACTTTTTATTAATATTTTTTCATTATTTTTTGACTTAAAAATATCATTAGTCCGTGCACTTTTAATACCTTTTGATATCAGTCCTTGCACTTTGCTATTGGTCTCTGAATCCTTTTTATTTTTAAAAAAAACTTTCAATGATATTATTATGTTTTATTATTATTTTTTTCATTATTTTTATTGATAATAATTATAAAAAAATAAAATTTAAAAATCATTTTTAAAGAATTTTTTATTTTACTTTTTTAAAGAATAAAATAAAATTAAAGCTTTTAAAGAATTATTGTTTTAAAGAATAATTAAAAAACATTTTTGTTCATTAAATAAAAATAATCACGTGGACCAATTATTTTTTAAAAGAATAATTATAAAAATCATTATTGTTCATTAAAAAATCAAAGCTTTTTATTGAGAATAATTATAAAAAAATAAAATAAAAAACAATTTTTTAAAAATCTTTTTTAATTTTTTTAAAGAATAAAAGAGAATTAAAGCTTTTAGAGAATTTTTTTTATAATTATTCTCAAAAAAAATAATGAACAAAATAATAATAAAACATAATAATTTTATTGAAATTTTTTTTTTAAAAAAAAGGTTCAATGACCGATACTAAAGTGCATAGACCAATATTAAAAAATAATGAAAGTGCAAGGATTAATGATATTTTTAAGTAAAAAAATAATGAATGAAATAACAATAAAAAAATTAGAATATTTTTTGTCTTTTCGTGTGCCACGTGGTATGGAATGATTGGTCCATGTGACACACCGTTAGTTTAAGTTTTTTTTTTAACTTAGACTTAACAGAAGGATCAATAACAAAACTTTTACAAAGTGCAGGGACCAATTCCAAACAAAAAAAAAGTGCAGGAAGCAATGACAAAATATAATAAAAATGCATAAATCAATGACATGTTTAAACCAATTTAAGGTGAATGGATGGTGCTCTAGTTCAAGCAAAATAAAGAGGAGAAGAAAATAAAATCATAATATGACATATTGTTTTCGTAACAGAATAAAAAGGGAGGAAAAAAGAAACAGAAAAACAATTAATTCTTAGAGAAGGAGATTCTCGAAGTATAGCACGTTCCACCGGGAACAATCTTTAATGAATCATAGAGGATCCTTTCTTTTGAAAAAAATCAGCACAACAGTTATTTTCTTTTAAGAGTATGATGCAACTCCACACTCCAGATCCTACCAAGTTCCAGTTTAATGTCATACAAAGCAGCAACAAACTCATGATAAGACGTGAGACATACAATAATTTTATCAAATAAAAAAGTAAATGTTAGAGAAAATGTTACTAGCATTCCTCTTAGAGTTATAAATTTAATTACATTTGTTAAGAATTAGTTATCAGTGGCTATAAACAACCATGGATTGATAAACTTGAAGTGAGTGTTGAATTAATTTCAAAATATCCTTAACTAGAGAATTCACAATTATCTCTATCACATTTTATATGCATAAACTGGCGGGGTGAATAAAACTTATAGCTCGAAATTGTCTGTATAGCCATTATCATATTCATGTTCATCATCTTTTTGTTCAAGTTGTGTAACATTTCCCGACACAAGTTCAAGTTGCGACCTTCGCTTTCTATGCATCTTTCTTCATATCAAAGAAAAATAACGTTTTGTTCGATCCAAGAGGTTTTTGTTTTGATTTTCATATGTTCGATTCGTGCATATGAATTGATATGATTCTTGATATCTTGTTTCGTTCTCCACAAAGGACATGCTCATTTATGTTTCCGTCTTTCCGATTCGAACAATTCAGATGCAAGCGAGCATGAGTTTACTAAGAATGTTGCAAGAAACCCATAAATAATCCATTCAAAGTCAACATGCTCATATGTCAACTCACGTTTGCAGCTTAATTTTTTCTCTTAGGCTTCTCGTAGTTCTCTCTATTGGAGGTAGTTCTATTCGAGACACTGAAATTAAATGTTATTGTTATGTATATGGTTCCTGAAAAACACTACATAGAATCTCATAATAGTAGAGTACTATCAACGATTGATTTAAAACCAGAGATAAATAGTATATAATAACAAATCATACATTTGTTGAAGTAATAATAATCATTAGTCTACTCACTTTAGTTACTCAGGAGGATCCAAATTCTATGGTGTTACTTGCTTGTCAAGGTAAGTTCCCAATTTTCATGTGAATTGTTTTGACTTTTGATCCTCTTTTGAGATTCTTCAACTCCTTTTTCTATATATTCCTTTTCATCTAATTTTTCAATTTAGTCTATAGATCCATAACGGGTCCTGAACAATGACTAATGCCAGTAATATATAACATTGTAACAGATGGAAAGAATAAGAGAATTCAAGGACATCAAATCAAGTGATACACTATTTGCATAACTTCATATACACAAGTATTATTCAGATCCTGGACTATTGTAGAAGCAGAATCACTCTTTTGGTGAGAACTGAATCAGGATGCCCTCAAAACCCTTGTAGTCAAGCACTAGAAGAACCATACAAATTGGTCCATATAGCAATTCCACTTGTCCCAACAGCCAAAATGATCACCATTATTGCTATTACTTGATCTTTTGTTTTTGATATGTCATGTCTATCCCTGTGCCCAAAAAATATTAGGACGAGAGTTAGAAATCAAATATTTATAAAATAAATCATCAAAATTATCTTAGTTTAAAACTAAGACTAAATATTATTAAGAATCCCCGTTTTTGCAAATCGTGTGACAAGTTAGATTTTTTTCATTATAATCTATATGACTGAAATGATAATATGCGACAACACCTAACGATCTTTCAAATATGAATTATCTTAGCAACTAACTTGTCACAGTCTTGCAAAGTTAGAGAAACATTTTGATGATTTACTCAATATTTCTAGATCAATTAATCAAATTAACATGTCATATAAAAGAGGTGAAAAATTGATAGAATACCTTAGAATGATTGCAGCAGGGAAGAGGAATGAGAGGCAAGGAATGGTAGTGGATCCCAAAAACTGAAAAAAGTACCAAACATTTGGAATGGCCACAGCTAACAAATATGTGAATGCTAGCAAAACAAGAGTGAGTGACACAAATCTAGGGGTATCCAAGGCCAAAGGAGGCTTATTTTTCTTTGAGAATAATAGTTCGTCTATGTTGGCCCTCAAGGAATAGTTCATGATAGGGAACACAAGTGCAAGATGGAGCGCGTAGCTTAGCCGAATAACATCGTCTAGCAATCGACCGATGCTTGAATCGGAGTTTTGGTCGAAGTTTATCAATACATCCGGCATGATCGACTCCCCGAATAATAGGTATCCAAAGAAGCCGATAGCAAAGTAAATGGCTACGCATATTAACAATGAAAGTCGAACGGCAACACTCATGTCTGTTGGTTTTACAAGCTCTGCTCTAATGGGATGAACTGCAATAAAAAAACCATTTGTAAGTTTAATTAAAATTAGAAAGATTTTTTTTACTGCACACTCTTTTACTCTTCTTTTGTTAAACAGAAGTAACAATAGTTAGGCGATGAGGGTAACCGGAAAGCTGTAGAGTTAAAAGTTTAAAGGAAATTATTTTAGGGTCAAAAACAAAAATCGATATATTTATAGGACTAAAATTATATTTAAACATTGATGTTAAATGGTATATTTTATGCTGTAATCATATGAGATATGCGGTGTGATAATATTGATGTCATGAAACTAACCATTGACATGGAATCCAAACCCTGTGACAAAAATAGGGACAGTGGTGAAAAGATCAAGGGCAGTGACTTGAGAGAAATCGGGTAGTATTCTCGCAGACTGAGTTTTCCCGGACCATAATGCATGTAATGCCATTGAGGAGCATATTACAACAAAAACCAGTGCTAGTAGGATTGATAATGCAGAACTATACTTGAGTGAATCTGTTCATATAAAAAAAACTTGATTCATTAGCCAAATTAATGTACTTGATTAAGATAAGATGAAGGGTTTAATAACTTGGAAAATTAATTAAATGCTTGTACCTACACGGCGTAACATAACTAAGGGAAGCATTATGAAGAGTGCAACTATAAGAAGAGCAAAAGCACGACATGTCCACCAGTGGATGCCAAACCATTGCTGTAAAATACCTAAATGTGTGTCACCATTGAACTCATTTCCACATAGCACATCTCCTATTAAAGCAAAGTCACTGGTTAAGTAGGATTCATAATGCATACAATAATCAACCAGCTTATCCTGACAGCTAATGCCAAGAATCCATTTGTCATCTTTTACATTTATCTATAATAATCACATGTTTGTCTATAACATCAACAAGCATATAAATAACTTATTTTTAATCTGAAAAGAACAAGCATGTAAATAACTTAAATTGAATTTAAAAATGATTATATTATTTGTTATATATGTGATTCCTGTAGATAAGTTAGATAATTGATTTACTAAAAAAATAATTCCTCTACCAAAAGATTATATAATTGATGGTCTAGAAGACATTGTGGTCCCACCCTAAGATTCCAACCTATTAGGCCCAACCAAACCAGCGAAATTGGTAGTACACCCTTAAAAATAGGTATTAAATTGATGGTAAATGGTTAAAATATTGAATTGGAAACAGAAGAATATTGTAATAGATTAGGACTATTCGTTCTTAAATCGATGGCTGAGATCGTATTACTGTGCTGCATCAAATTTAAAATCTGAATCATTAGATCTGAAATCAATGGTTGAGATTCATTATAGCATGAAACTATGTGAACTAACTACAATAGGGAATCCGGTGTCCTTAAAATACAGGACTTAATTGATCAGTAGTTAAATAAAAGAATCAAGTTAACAATTTAATAGAATTAACAATTTATTTGAGAATGTTCTACCATGTTTAGAGTAGTTTAGTGGTTTACTGAAAGTATATATAATGGGAAATCCTACCTAGTTAAAATTAAGCTGCAAACTTAAACTAACATATACTATGAATCAATTATATGAAAAAAGCCAATATAAACAAATCAAGAATCATGACAAACTTTATGCCAATTTAATTTAGACCAAAGTCGAAGAAAAACGTACCAAGAATAATGAAATAGACGATAAGAACACCAAGATTAGTGGTAATAACACAAATCTTAACAGCAAGAGATCCAACAGAACCAAAACTCTCTCCCACCATACCCGCATAAGTAACTGCTTTACCAGAACTTGTACACCTCAACATAAACTCAACAGTTAAATCAGTTATAACTGCCACCAACACGATCACCAATAACCCCGGAATTATGCCAAGAACTTTCATCGTTGCCGGAATCGACATGATTCCAGCACCCACCATGGTTGTTGATATGTTGAATACTGCTCCAGAAACTGTTCCATTTTGTGGAATTGGGTCTGGGATTGGATTTTCTTGAAGGTGGTCGTTGGTTTGTGGCAGAAGAGGGGTGATCATTTCTGTAGTGTGATTAGACATAAGGGATTAAGAGGGAATTGTTTTGTTATGTTTTTGTTTTTTGATTAGATTTGGTTGATGAAATGATTTGTGGGTTTTGTCGATTAATACAGACAATATAATCTGGTTGGTCTCTTATCTTTTTTTTGTTGGATAAATCTGGTGGGTGTCTTTATCTTTTTCCTGTTTCGGGTTTCTTCCTACACCATTATTGGTAAGTTATTTATTTTTTTACTACTTCATCATTGACAAATTGCTAGATGTCTTTATCTGATGGGTGTCTTGTGTTCAAATTCACAGTGGCGCACAGCCAGAAAACATATCTTGGGTGGACCAGAAAAATAAATTCTAATATATAAACAAAAATTTATGTTATGATACGCACATAGCAGAAAGTTTTTTAAACAAGAATATAGATCAATTAATTAATAAGAGGCACGGATACGAACACGGACACGCCGACACAGCTAATAATTTGAAAAAATCACATAATTTAGTATATCTACAGGTGTCGGTGTCGTGTCGAATCCGAAGAGTGTCTGTCCTTCATAATCCAAAAAAAGTATAAATTAAACAAGTGTAGAAAACAAGTACAAAAAAGAAAAAGTGAATGTATATTGTATTAGAATACATTGTCAAGGGGGATAAAAGCAAGAAAATAGTAACAACAGCTTACAATGAGTAGTATTACATATTTACAATCAATTACGGGAAGTGAAACAAAGATCAAACAATCATATTCAATTAACTCTGTTAAGCCAATTCAACAGATTATAGTTTTAAAATTCAATTACCATCAATCAACAAACAAGATTACAGTAACAAAAAATCAGAAAATTAATAACAATCAAACTTAGTAATATTAAAAATCAACAAGAAAAAACAACAATCAATCTCAGTACTCAACATCAATCAACATGGGAAAATAAATTACCTTTAACTCCCAATTGGAAAAAAAACAAAGACAACGAGTGAGAAGAGAAAGAGTTTATGAGAGCGAAACAGAGAGTGAGAGAGAAAGGGTTTGAGAATCTGAGAAGCCTTAAGGGAATTGGAAGCGTGAGTGAAAGGAGATGAATAGGATGGGTGGGCCAATTGGAATTTTTGTTTAAAATGGGAGTGAAGAGAAATTCTAATACGGTCGGTCGCGATCACCAAATAAAAAGTGTTTAGTCACACATACATAAAAAAATATTTTTTTAATAATAAAGACGATATTGATAAAAAAAAATAATTGAATATTTTAAGGATTATCTTTTTATGTGTGTGTCCAAATACTATTGATTTGGTCTTGTGACCATGGAAAAATACCTCTGAAAGTGAATCATCAACTCGTCCTTGAATTTGCAAGGATTGACCAAAATCGTCCTTAAATTTGGCATACGCCAATCAATTTAGTCCCTTTAACCAATTGGGGTGTTCACGGTGCTGACATGGCCGTTAACCTCGCACATAAAAAGCAAGGACTAATTTGCCAATTGGGAATCTCAAATGCCACAAAAGTAAGGACTAATTTGGCTGATAATGACCTACATTTCCAACGACCAAATTGATTGGTTTGCATAAAATGTTTTGTTCTTTCTTCCCTGACGGCTCTTTCTTCCCTAAATATATAAAATTGGAGCCCTAATTTTACAATTTGTAATCTACGCTCCAAAATTCCCAAAAATTCTTCCAATAATTAGGGGTAACATTCTTCCCCAATTCAAAAAACTTCAAACCCTAATTTTTTATATTGAATCTGAAATCCCCAAAATTTCTTCTAACAAAACTGTTCAAATTGAATCTGAAATGATGGGGAGTGTGAAGGGATTTTAAGAGGGTTTTTCAAAAAATTTAATCCTCTTTGCGGAAGAAATCTCATTGAAACGGATCTTGATTAAATCATTAATCATAAATCAAACACATACTTAAACAATTTAAGGATTCGTGTGTTTACCTCTTGAAAAGCAGAACCTTTGTAGCAGAATTTTTTCTGATCACGAGCAAAGCAAAGCAGCGATGCCTCTACTCAGTCCACACGAACAGAACTTCTCCGATGACCGGTGCTAGCCAATTCCAACGAAGATTTAGAGAGAACAAGGTTTAGAGAGCGGCGGCTATGGTTTCACAAATTTTGTGAATTAGGTTAAGCACTCACAAAAAGTTAGTAATGCTTTGAACACAAGGGTTCTATTTATAGAATCACTTGTGTGGTCAGTAAGACAAGCACTTAAGTACACCGTACCTTATGGTGCACCGCGTTTCTCTATTTTCGTAAATTAAATAATAAATCTTATTTAATTATTTAATTACTAATAAGTCCTACTTATTATTTTATAAATAAGTCTTATTTATTTCTCTCATCTATCTGTCCTTTGTGTGTGATCCTATAGGTTCCCGTAACGTTGGCAATAATATTAAATCACATATTTAATATTATAAACAGTGAGCGGTATCTAGCAACACATCACTGCTACCCAAGTGACGAGAATGTCATGTGATCTGACAAAACC
>Ga0315915_1001808_pt1 | contig 26435 bp, 8 predicted proteins | sample MpolbnodulesMG_FD_207738 | JGI IMG/M metagenome (GOLD analysis project Ga0315915, IMG submission 207738) | Medicago polymorpha root nodule microbial communities from Los Angeles, California, United States - branched nodules | ecosystem: Host-associated > Plants > Roots > Nodule | place: USA...
CTTTACTATTCTCCTCCCAATATACCCAGTACCCCCCACAACTAGAACCTTACTCTTTCCCATTATTGTTTTTCTCTCTTGTAGCCTATAGTTTAATTTATCCTCAATATGGATATCATGTGTCAAGGCTAACTATTTATAACATAACATAAAAAAATGTGACCTTTTTCCTCAACAAAAAAAAAGTGACTTTTTATCCCTCTATTTTACCTTGACTAAAATTTTAATCCCACATCTTTTTAAAACCAATTTTTTTTTATCTCTCTTATATATTTCTTGGGTTTTTTTATCCCCCATCAGTTTTGGTGATGTGCCCCTTTTATTAATGACATGATGTGTAACAAAAAAAAAAAAGACATGACGTTTAGATGACAAGTTTTAGTCAGAGTCAATTTGTTTCCATGTCATTATTTTCGTTATTAATTTTAAGGTCTTGTTAACGAGTGCTTTCGAGGCACTCTTTAAGGATCCCAAATTTAGAAAGTATTCTTTAAAAAAGTTAAATGTTACAAATTGCAATGCATTGAATACACAAATTTTTATAAAAAAATTACTATTAAAGGTATTTAAAGAGTGGCCCGGAGGCACTCGTTAACATTTCCTTTAATTTTATTATTCATTTATTATATTAAGCATTGGTATCTAAAAGGTACCACATTAGGAAGAAAATTTTGTCGGTGCTTATAGAGCGAGAGGGCTCAACTAAGCATCATCTCTCTCCACGAGTCCCACATCATTTTAATATTAAAATATAATGATATAAAGTTATTTATGATATTCATTTATAATTTTTTTAAAAAAAGATGTTGTGTTTGGAGTGATTTGGTGCTTATATGTCCTATTATCAAAAAATTATAAATTAGTGGTGCATACAAGAGAGACCCACTTTGGTGTCCAAAAATGGGTGTCTTTATTGTCATTAGCAGATCTTCTTTAGGACTCATCGGAGCTACTATCTATTGTGGATGCTCTAACTTATTTTTAAGTTGAACTATTTTTTATTAGATAAGGGCTAATTTGTCAATTCATAAAATTAGTCCATACTCTCTTCTTTATTTCTCTCTTATACCAAACAATCTTTCAAATCAATCACATCTCTCACATCTTTCTCTTTTCTCATACTCTCTAGCTTATCTATTTCTCTCTTCACGGTTTCTCTCGAGAACCAAACACAAGTAGGCATGGCAACGAGACAGAGCGGGGACGAGAAATCGAATTTCATGCCCGTCCCCGACGTGTTTGGGTATCCCCGCTTCATCCCCATCCCACAGTGGATAATTATTTTTAATAAAAAAAAGTATTTTTCAGCCTCGGGCTCAATGTTGTAATGGATTATCCAAGAATGGGATGATGACGATCAATGGCTACGATGATGGAGAAGAAAGAGACCGAATGTGTGAGATGTGGAAGGAGAAGAAAGGGAAATTAGAGAAGTGAGTTTCGAATGGCAGGATTTTGACTTTGATTGTGTGAGTGAAATTATTTAGGGTTTGAGTTTCTATTTATATAAAAGAGCTAATAAATTGATTTTCTATATTCGGGATGAGTTTGGGTATGAGCTCGGGCCTCAGAGTGGACACTTATATCCTAATTACCCGTCCCCATACCCATTTTTCGAAATCGAAGAAAACCCAAATGCATACTCAAACCCAGTCAAAGCACGGGAAATCTGTCAATTTGAGTTTGGTTCAGGTAGGTATCCATGTGTATGAGCTTTGTTATCATGTCTAAACACAAGTAAAGAATAACTACTCCCTCCCTCCCTATATCTAAGCACCTTTTTGACTAAAAATTTGTCTTTAAATATAAACCTCTTTTCAAATTACTAGATGCATTTATTATTTTTTTTCTTAAACATACCTGTAATTGATACAACTAATTTGTCTTGAAATATGAAAAATCAAATTAATACACATACAAAAGATCTTTGCATACAGAGACGGCCGGAGTAATTGTGAGTTTCCATTTCGCACATACACAACATAAATATCTCTAACTATTTCTCTTTATGATAATTTCATTTGCGTCGGTACTGAACCAACCTCCAACAAAAAATATTCACCATTAAAGAAGATGATGTAAAATAGACCGCCAACTAAATTAAATGATACAGTAAACTTTCGAGACATACAATAAGTGAAGACGTACAATAATTAGAGACATTTATCAAAAACGTGGTTTGAAGTGGAAACTCACAACCACTTGTTCTTTTCATGTCCAACATTAGAGAGATAAAGACACAAAAAATCTTAAAAGTAAAGGTTAAATAAGTTTTTCGTCCCTATAAATATATCAAATTTTGATTTTAGTCCATAAAAAATTAAACTAAATGTTTTAATCCTCACAAAAAGAATTATTTTGGTTGTTGTCTCCAATGACCGCTTTATGTTTATGTGAATGTAGCTCGATTCCAAACTCTTTATTGATTGACTTTACTTCTAACTTCAACAACTGACTCATCACATCCGCATTTAGATCTACGACTTCGGCTTGATTCACAAACTCGTCTGATGGGAAGGAAAAAAAAACCTGAATCATTAAAGATGAACTTGTGCATTTGAGAAGTTGAAAAATAAAAAACAGAACAATCAACCAAACAATAATGAGAGTTGAAGTTACTCATTAGAGAAGAAATTGATTTATGGAATGGAAAATGATGAACGATGGAATATGAGTGAGAGTGAATGGAGATGTGATGAATTATGTGTTGTGTTGTGAGTTTTTAAATATACAGTTAGTTGTTACTTTTGTTTATTTTTGTTTACTCACCTGAGTGCAAGTAAAAAACACTCACACACGAGGACAAACAACTATATTAATTATTTAATAATAAAAATGGAAAAGATGAAAATGGTTTGTTGTCACAATGTGAGCATGTATATGTTAAACAAAAATTGAATTTGTAACTATTCAGTTTGATTGGTGCAAAAATAGATTAAAATCTTATTTTATTTGTGATAATTGGGTGATGAATACATACTCAACCAAAGTTTAGAGGCACCATTGTGTTCAATAAAAATTGAAAAATACATAACATTTGAAAGGAAACAAAATAGACAATTGAGTTTAAGTGGTTAATGAGTTCCACCAAGACGAATTGTGGTGTACTTCGAATGGGAGGAATAAGAAGTGTATCATAAATGTTTATGCACCACGTGACTTGGTGGCGAAGGTGACACATAGGTTGGTGGTAGATTTTTTGTGTTGTATGGAAAAAACCTAATTTAATTTTGTTAGACACTCGGATATAGGGAATATTTCAAGGACGAAAGGGTTTGGACGGATCACGTCTTTTTAATCAATTAATTTAAATGATGGGGATTCCAAATACTCCACATTTAGTTAGGAAGTTTATTTGGGTGCAACCGAATGGGAGATGTATGATCCTATTGGATAGGGCTTTGGTTTCAGAAGATTGGGGGTTATGATGGGGGCAGACGAGTCTGAGACCTTCCTAGATAAGGTTGTTAAAATCGGGACTTTACTTCAGGTCGAATAAGAGTAGCAAAATCGTGACTCGTAAAATCGCAATCAAAATTGAAGGATTTTACTCAAGGACTTTTGTAGAATGGATATAGGAAATTGTAAAATCGCAATCAAAATCGATGAATTTTACCCAAAAAAAATTAATACTAAATATATGTTATAAATGGTATATAGTCATAAATAACTTAGTTTATAAGAAATCGTAAAATCGCAATCAAAATCAATGGATTTTGTCTATTTTGAAATTCTACTATGATTTTGAGTCGTTGAAGGTGAAGAAAGTCGCAAACTATCTTTCAAAAAAAATATCAAACAAACTGACTATTAACATCAGTCATAATATCCCTAAAAAAAAATTGGGATAGTAAAAAAACAATATGTATAAAAACATCAAATTCTACCTTCAAGTTAAACTAAATTGTAGAGAACAAGTTAATTATACCAGAGATCATTCAAACATTTCAAATCAATTTTACATCTCTAAATTGACCAACTTTTGCATAGTCACAACTCTAAGTAAATTTTATCTAGGGACATAAAAGATAAATAATATTAAGTGATGTGACTAAATTATTTCTCTTCTAAATTTATGTGTTTAAAAAAAAATTATTTATGGTCGTGACTATTCGAGAGTTACTCATTTAAATCATCCGTGATATCAAACATATAGCATGTGTTTAACAATTGGAAAAATCGATTATGACTTCTTTGGTGTAAGCGAAGATAGAAAACTAGGAATAAACTTAGACAATAACGAGATAATTAAAATGTTATCTAAATTTTATCCAACAAGAGAGAGAAAATTATGGAATATATGTAAGGGAAGTAGAATACTAAGTTCAATGGTTAAGCATATGATAATTCAAAAATGGTATACCCTATATGAAACCATATTGGATTCCATTTCAGCTCCATCTACAGATACAAGTTCATTGCCACCTTTAATGTTTAAGTCTAGCTGTATTGCACCCCCTTCAACCTGAGGTTTTAGTTCCTTATTTTCTTCTGTCCCTAGTACTTCTTGATAATTGAAAGTTGGGGCATGATTCTTATTATAGAGTTCATTGATGTCTAGTATGTTTTCTTTACTATCTTTATTCATATTTTCCATGAAATTTGACAAAGCTGAGTTGAATTCAGCCAATTGAGCTTTTGATGCATCAAGATTACCTAGTCCATCTTGAGGAAGGCTTGTTTGTGCTTTCTCTAACACTGCCTGCAAATACTTTCCTTGAGCCTCTATTCTCATTTGCAATTTATTTTGCACCTAGAATTAAACGGTCCAATTGGTTAGAAATTCACTAGTTAGGGCTAAGGATATATATACTCCTTTGGTCTCTTATTATAAGACTCACCTATTAATTTTAGTGGTATTAAGAAAAATAGTAGATTAGCAATAAATTTATAAAAACAATGTATTATTTTCACAAAAGACACAACGATCGTCCAAACATGATACATCATAGTTAGTACTAACACGTGGTTTGTTTGAAGGAATAAAGTAACACATGGTTAAAATCAAGATTGAATCCAATGACCGATAGTAATTTTTTTTTTACGCTTCACTCGTAATTAACATTCGGTTTTTTTCTTTTTATAATTACTCATACAATTATTGATATCATAAAAAAATAATGAATTTATGTTTCTCAATTGTAAATTACATAGGAATATTTTTGTAAAAAAATTATTAGTACATGTGAAATTTTAAAAAGTGTCTTATTTAAGAGACAATAAAATTTCAAAAGTGAGTACCTCAAGTTGTAAATAGTGCAAGTAAGAGAAAAAGTGAGAGAGTACCTCAAGTTGTTCTTCCAATCTCTTTTGAACTTCAATTTGTTGCCTCAGTGCTTCTCCTATTGGAATTTCTCTGTTAATTGTCGTGTAAGCTAGTTAGGAATACAATAAGTTGCATTTACATAAAAAATAAAATGGTAATTACATAGGCAAGAAGTTTTAGATGAGAATTTGGCTCATGAAAAATATGGTCATACATATAATGATAACGATTAAGCAAAATAAGTGAATTTTGATTAAATTCTAAACATACCCCCCTTCATTATCACCTCCATAGTCGGTATTAGTCCCTGAAGAATGGTTACTGAAATTTACATACGAACATCCTAAAAAGATGAAAGACAAAAAAATCAACCAAATGTAGTAGAAATAACTGCTTATCATATAAGTACTTATGTATAAGTTAGTTCTATAATAAAATAATAAAGGCAAATTGTTTTCATAGAAACTATAAGTTGTTTTCATAACCTATTTTGAAAAGGTTACGAAAGTTAGCCGAAAAAAGCTTATGAACATATCATAAGTCGTTTTCATAAGCTCTTTTCATAAACTCTCTCAAACAATCTCATAAATACTTGTGCCATTATATAAACTCAAATAAGTCAATATTAACACCCCCTTCACTTATTTGAGACTCTTTCAAAATTTGTAATGAACTCACTGTTATTCTCTTTGAATTGTTCTTCATTTTGTTTTCGAGCATGTTGTCCAAGTCTATACTTCTGCAAGTTAACAGAAAATGGATGTCATTTTATGCCTCCAAATAGCAATTCTTTGAGGAGAAAACAAGATAATGAAGGATAGAAAGAAAGACAAATTTGAGCAAATAATAAGTAAAATACATAGCATAAAAAGTTGAAAAATGAGAAAAGCTCGTACATGAGTTAGGAGTTCTACTTCAAATATTCCACATTATTAACGTACCAATCTATGGTACTAATGATGATATAATGAACTACTAGTAATTTTGGAATTTTCATTCCAATGTGTAGCTTCACTGAATTGAGAGACTAAAATATGAAATTCTAACATTGGCTAGAAAGTCATGATCATTAATATTTTACCAATTCCACAACATGTGCATACTTTATCATAAACTCAAGTTTCAACTATTTATTTTTCAATTAGTTTACCCTTTAAAGTGCACCATTCTCTAATTAATGATAATATAATCTCTATAACTAATACTAATTTGTCTTTTCACTTCTCAACCTATTTTTGACTACTAGTTTATACCTCCATAAATTAAATCTATCATCACTATGTAAAAAGGTAAAAGAAAATGTGTAGAAGTTTTATTTTACTTATTTTTGACTAAAAAGGTGGTAGAAGTTTGTTACCTGTAAATGGCTCTTCAAATGATATAATGTCAAACCTTTTAATCCCATTAACCTTAGAACAGACTTAGGAGTCGCCTCTAAAAACAAAAGCAAACAAAAAAATCATTTCAAATTAATATCATTTTATGACAAGCTAAGAACCACTATATACATCAATCAAGCCATTGATAAGAAAATATTTAGAATGATAAGCTTTCAAAACTGTACTGGCCCAAATTCTCCATCACACTTTCTTTCAATTCTAACAAAAAAAAAAAAAAAACTTCCCTTTCAAGTTAACTTGAATGTGTATCAAACACTAAAATTTTAAATAAAGGTCTGCAACTACGAACTAGAGTGCAATATTTAGGTTTTTCTATGTCTTTGCTACCGCAACAAAACTGCGACTACAATTTAAAAACTTTAACAAAACTAGATGAAAGAAGAGATACATACTGTCAGGGCCACCAAGCTTTGTGACAGCGTCGACAAAGCGGTCGTGAAGATCGGTTGTCCACCTCAGCCTCGGCTTTGGGTCTCTTGTCATCGTCATCATCATTCCATCATACCCTTCAATTCCTCCTCTCCCTCCACTTTCCATCATACCCTCTCCTTTTTTTTCTTTCCTTTTTCTATCTTCAACTTCCAAATGGAAAATTCAAATGAATCTCACTTGAAGCTTTTGCTTTGTAGCCAATAAGAGAAAGTCTTGAAAGGTATAGTAAGCACTATAACTTCTTCAAGTGACAATGTTTTTAGCTAGTGAAAATGGCAGAATCTATAATTTCATAAGACAAAAACAAGACTCTGATGAGTAATCATAACCTATAGGAATTGAACTAGAAACAAAACAAGTCAGAAGAACAGAACATAACTGATTAGATGAAAACAGAGGATTGGAGTTGTGACAATAAAATAGAAAAATAAAACAAAGAAGAAAAAATGGCTCAATGGTGTAAGAAGCAACAAAAACAAAAGCGTCAAATACGGTGATGGTTGGAGTTTAAATAATTGTGTTACAGTGATTCAAATAATTGTCAAGAAAATTCTTTTTTCAATACATCTACGAAATAACAATAATTATTGAAAACTCATAATCTCCTACATAGTAAAAGAGTTGTAATTTGATGTTGTCGTTAAAAACTCACATACAAATGGAGTAGTTGTAGCTTACCCGATCATACGACCAATCAAATAATTTCGGTGTTTTTGATAGTTGAGCTAGAACTCTTAAACATTGTCAAGCAATTTCTAATAATTAATATATGTCAATGTTCAAGAATATTATTAAAATAATTTTTTATTATGAAATTTAGACCAATTACTTTCCAAAGTTCATTAAAGTTTCATAGTTCGTTAGGATGACAAAAGACATTAAAGTTCAAAGAATTCTAATAAAATGCTTACAATAAGGTCATCAATTTGACAACGAGAATTAACTTCATGCATCGGTGTGATATGAGTCAACCACTTATTAATCGGAACAATTTTCATTGTTCTATTAAAATATTATTATGCAGTTGACACAAAAAAATATTATTATGCAAGAATCGTTTAGGTACATTGGAATATAAAATGAATTAATTAATGTATTCAGCTCACCTTGTAGAAAATAGCAGGTCCTAAATTGTTTAGGGAACATGTTAGAGAAAATCTCGGCGCGGAATCTGAGGTAACAACGTGGATGTTAAGTTTTTTTAATTGAAAACATTGTATCCCATCCTGTTACGTGTTCTAACCGTTGGATCCGTGTGATGGAAGAGAGGTGAATTTATTAGGGAAATTGGACGGTGCATAATGTGGGGTGGGAAGGGTTCATGGGAGTGACGTGGACGACAACGTGGAATATTCTATTTTGGACCAAAATAGAAGGATGTGATTGAGAATTGAGAATCCAAAACAAAAGGGAAGATCACTTCACCACATGGATCATGAGATGGGATTGGATGAGAAGGAAATTACTGGAATTAGGGGTGTTGTCGTGTGGATTGGTTCGATTTTAGATTTAAAAATCATGTGGACCGTAAGATGAAAAATATACGGTTCCATTTGATTTGATTGACTGAAGAAGAGGTAATTATTGAAAGTTGAAGACTAACCCACTAAAAATATTAAGGTTATTTGCACAAATCAATTGAATTTATATATATTGTTATTTTTGATAGAATTATTTTTATTTTTCCTATAATATTTGTACTTTATCTTACTTCACTCATAAATACCTAGGGATTTTGCTGATGAAATAAACGTTGGATTGTAAAAAAAATGTTGGATTGAATTTTGAAAACTGCAAGTAAATAGAAACAATTTTCTACAAATGCGACAAGTAAAAATGAACGAATTGAGTATTTGTAACAATCAATTTGATTTGAGTACCTCATACCTCAAGGTTTGATGATAACATAACAAGCAAAGCAAAAGTGTGTCGTCATATGATATTCTAATTGCTAAGGAACAAATTAATGTTGTTTAAGTGTGCATGATATCCAAATTACATTAATCATCAGAGTATGAACACATAGCAAAGGCTTCCAAGCATAAGACAAGTCGATCAGGTAAAATGTGTATCCTATGGGTCAACACAAAAGGAAATCAATCAATTTGTCTAAATGAGACAATCCCCTAAATGGACTGAACGCAACAATGCCAACATTAATCATCTGACCTGATACTCAACAAGAGATACCTAATAATCATATGGATCGTTCTATGAGTCAAAGTTCAAAGCACACATTGCTCATTATCTGAACGATCTTTTGAAGTAGAATGAAGTTGATCTCTAAAAAACCCTTCATCTTAAAGAGTTCACTATAAAACAAATGAAGACAACATTATTTTTTTTATAGTGACGTACATCTTATCCAAAGACTTTATTTGTATCTGATCTTTCTTAATCATCTAACATCTATTTTGCAACGATACTACTCTCTTCGATATAAAAAAGAAATTATTCAATACGTGTAAATTATCGATGTTGCTATCGTCCTTCAACCAAGCCTTCAAGAAATCTAAAGAAGAAATGAGACCAATGTAGGTGTTCCCAATATCACACTTAAAAGAAAAAGAATGTGTTCGAATTGATACTAAATCAAGAAAAATTTAGAATATGATTTATGAACTTTATGAATAATCATCTCAAACGAGAGTAATCTAGAACACAAAGTAAATCAATCAAGTAGTCTGAAGCACACTTAATTTAATATAGGATTTCCATGCATATCATCTCTTAGAGAGTTATCAATCCTAGAAATGACTTTGTATCAAGTAGATACAAACTCGAACAAACTACGCACCTTGTCCGACAGTGGCAACCTATATAATACTCTAGAGAAACTATAAACACCTGGGATATCCTAACGAGACTCTAAACACTTGGATCTCATAGGTGTGAGAAAACAAAGTTGACTGATCTAGGTCAGGATCATTTTTAAGTAATCCACCATGGTTGGATAACCAGGTAAATGATGGACTTAGAAAAGATTGATGTTTTATGAAATTTTAGGGTGGATGTTTTGAGTATTGTAATCATGGATTATAGTGAAGGAAGTCCACCTCGTGGAGAATGCAAAGTCACCCTGGATATGGTGGACTGAACTAGCCATATTTTGTCTTTCTCCATCTCCCTCCCTCTCTTTTATGCTTTACTCTCTATAAATATATGGTCTCTCTCCATCTCTCATGTTTTAAGTTGTATTGTGTTTGACGTCATATTCTTTATGGCTTAACTTCACGTTGTCTTTCTTATCTCAAATGAAGTTAATATTTTATAAGAATTCTGGTGTTTTGTAATGTGGTCAATTAAAAGTCTTACTAAAATGATCTTAAGATGGAATGATAAAAGATTTTTTTTTTAAAATGACGAACACAATTCAAACATTTCTTCCTTTTTTTTCCATCTTCAGTGTTTTGTGTTTTAAGAAATAACAATCAATTATTGATCTTATATGGATGGTGTATACCATAAATTATTCAATTTCTTTATTCTCCTCAATTTTCAATCCATGCAACCTGTCAAAACATAATGTTTTTTTTTATCCTTTAATAATTGTGGGTAATTTATCCAACATCACTAAATACTAGTCACATGTAGTTTATAAACATACATGCTCTTCCCTCTAAAAGCTCTAAAAAAAAAAAATTGCCCACAAATAAACACAAAATTTTGTTTATGAACTATATATGGTTAATTTTCATCGATCTTAGATAAATTATCTATAATTCTTCTATGGGCAACTTATGTCTCACAAACATTAAACGAGTAGGGAAAGACACCAACAATATCGAGCCAAGGTTGAATCACTGGATTGATACCCAATGGTTGGCCTCTATGTCTGCTTCACTTCGTAGCATTAAGGGGGCAATGTCATGAGGGGAAATCGACTAGGAACACGATGTCTTCCCATAAAACGAAGAGTGGAGGGGACTTTGACTGCCTTCTTGTATCGGGTGAAGAGAAGGGGGTGCTAGGATTAGCAGGGCTCGAACATACAATTATACTACCATTATGAGCGGTACGTTTCAACCAAAATTCAACCTTTGCCAAACTTTCACCTTTCTTTATTTTTCTCTTCTTCCATCCCAAGTCCTAACGACTATGACTCTAACCCTTTCCTCTATGAGTATTATATCCTTTTTTTTTTCGCTTCACTTTACAAACAAAACAGAGCATATAAGTATCATTTGGTCCGTGAAGAAATAATAATCCTTCAAGATCTAAGACTTCGTGTTTTCTTCTGTCCTTTTCAACACCCTTTTTATCATCTTGTGCTCAATGTGTTGCATCTTGCATGCCTAGATTTTATTCCTTTTGTTTCGTGGGTCCATTTTTCCTTGAGACAAAAAAACACAAGAAATGTCTCTTATATTGCTTTGCCCCATGATTAATTCTTGAAAATGATCTTAAAAAGTGAAGTAATATTCATGAGGAATTGATTGTAAACGAGAAGCTAGCATAACTTGTAATTCCAAAAAAGTCGTAGCAGTCATTATTCACACTTACTTAAGCTCAATCTTTTTTCTATTTTTTGATTTATTGATATAAAGTCCTTTTCCTTTGGATAGAATATTTTTTAATTTCAACTTATTGTAGTTGAAATAACAAATCCACGATAAGAATTGGACATAGTATTACTACTTTTCATAACAAAATTGTGTGCTAAAAAGTTAAACATACATAGATATTACCCCACACATCATTGGCTAGTTTTGACCGATTTCATCTTCTAGATTTAGCATATAATTAGCTTGACTTGACAAAAAATTAACGTGGTCAAAATAAAATAAGAAAATAATGAAAATTTAATATAGTTATAAAATCGAAATCACATGATAATTAGTTGGCCTGACAACCTAATCTAGTATGGATCACATGTTCGATTTGGCCACAGCCTGCATGGTATGGGAAAATATTTGAAATCGCATGCCAATACCATAAGTTGTGTCTCCAAGGTTGACATCAACAACTTTCTTTTTATAATTGTAGTAGACAACTTTTGAAGCATTTTCTGAGGGAGTTATCATCTGTTGAATACAACTTGTAATTATACAAGCTTGTTTGTCTTATTGTCATTTAGTCCCCTCGTTTTTTAAGGTAAATTTTTTTTCATATATAGAATGCACTTTCTGTCTTTTCGGCCTAACATGTTTTAAGGTCTAAAGCGAAAATAACATCAAAATAAAGAGTCCTACAAAAAAAATTAAACAGTAGTTAATCATTCGTGTATTGAAAATCCAATATCACTTTAAAATAACAAATAATAAATATAAAATATGTCACATAATTACATTATTCTAAAAGCAAGTGGAACATTTTATTTTTGTAAGAAAATAGAAAGGTCTTGTGTAAATTGGAAAAGGAAAAAAAAAAGGTCTTGAGTAACTGTTAAAAAAAGGCCTTGTGTTAGTTGTGCATTGGGCCTAGACCCCTTGTGTATTTAGCCCAAAAATGGTCATTTATAGCTGAATCACATAAATACACCTTCTTTTTCCACCATATTTAATTTCTCGAGCGTTATGTGAAGTTCGGATTGTAGAATTCGAATGGAAAAAAAAACATAAAACCCTTCAAAACATATCAAATATTTTGGATTTTAGAATCAAAACAGAGTGCACGAGAAACTTATAGGGTAGACAAAGTAATAGTTTCACATAAAAGAAGAAAAATATTGAAAGAGAGCAAATATGGCATGAGACAAAATCGAACAATGTTTATAGGTTTGTTAAGCCTCACACTCACCATCTTATATGTGTCTGTTTATAAATTAAAGTGTATTTTTCGACTTTTAATTTGGATCAAAATTTGGAAACTTAAAGCTAGGGTTTAGGCCGGCTTACCTTTAGACTAGCCCTGCATACAATGTAGCAGAATATTATTTTATTTCGATCGAATGACTATGCAGTTTGTTTACTGAGGGATGTAGGGGTATATGGATCCACAATTTACTTAAGCTAGAAAAGTAGAAATTAACATATTTCTTTACGTGATTACATAAAAAAGTTTAAATATTGCACTCGTCTGGCCCGTTTAAATTTTGGTCCCTGTAAAAAAAAAATTGTTTTTGATCCCTGCAAATTTTGTTGTTTTTTAAAATAGTTTCTGACCCCATTTTTGTGATGATTTGCATACGTGGCACATGATGACTGGACCCATTTTGTAGTTTTAAGTCCCTGCAAAATATTTTGTTTTTTAAACAGGTCCCTGCAAAAAAATTTGTTTCTGAAAATAGTCCCTCGAGGGACTATTTTAAAAAACAAAAAATTTTGCAATGACAAAAAACAAATTTTTTTTTTACTGGAACCAAAACTTAAATGTGTCATATTTGCAAAGACGAGTGCAATATTTAAGAAAGAAAAAAAAAAAATCTTTACGTGATAACTACACTTCTAATTGTTCAAATCAATCCTTCAACATGGGCCACTTAATTCCAAATCAAAACGACAAAAATGGCTAATGCTAATGCTATTAGTACTAATTTACATTAGAGTATCATAAAAGGGAAAAATAATAATAAACTCATTTAACATTATTCAGTATTCATCATGAACTCATAATTTGACTGTCACCACAAAACAAACAAGTTAAATAAAAAATTCCGCAGTGATGCTTTAATTTTTTGTTATTCTAAATTTTCCTTGTATTCTTTTTTTTCAAGAATTTTCCTTGTACTGTACCAAATAAAACCTAATTTTTCCTTTGTCATTAAGATTGTTTTCATTCCACTTGTAGCATTATTGTTCTGTGATCATTCATTGTCCTTTTTGTTACAGGGCAATTAATGTCTTGAAATAGTGAGCAATGTTTGAACCAGCTGAGGAGAGGACAACCCACGCAAAAATCCTAAAGTTTCATGTTTATAAACACAAATAATGCTGGGAATAAAAGGGAGGAGTTGTTTGCTGCGTTCCACTAGTTTTGAATTTTCCTTTTTGTAGACTTGATATTTTATTTAGATAGACGAAATGATAATAATAATCATTATAACCTGACTCATATTAGTGAAGGAGGTGGAATTTGAAACCCCATCACTGACTTTTGGCTTACAAATTTAGCATTTTTGTTAGTTAAGCTAAGACTTGTGGATGTGTAGCATACTTGCTCCAAAGTGTAACAATTTGGTATTTTTTTTGTGTTGGAAATCCTCACTTAAAAAGACTCCGATTAATTTTTTTTTTATTTTTATGAAAAGGAAAGAAAAAGCAAGGGAAAGAAGATTAGAAAATGTTATTAGTGAAATGATATTTGAACAACTATTTTATGATAATTTTTGTACAACTTTCTCTATCATACATTTATATTCACATTATCTTTTTACGCTTTTTTTTTTCTTTATTATTGTTTTTGACTAATTAAAAACAAAAGAAGTTGTCTCAAGATATTAATGTATGAAAATGGTCAAATTAAATATAGGAAGTTTGTTGAAATTTCATTTCATTAATGATTTGTTTACAGAATTGGAACCAACTTATGTACGGAGATGAATTAAGAAGCAGAAATAATAATAAGATTCTTATAAAGTGTTGACTAGAATCTGAGAAGGGCTGGTTTCATTTTTTATGATTGGACATTTTGTTCAGTAAAATATCAATCGAAAAAGCAATAATTAAATTTAAATACAGTGAATGTTACCAATGAATGAGCAACTTGTAAATTAAAGGCATTCAACCAGCGATGAATTGATTCGGATGATAAGAGATTTAGACACTTTAAGCAGGTTGTCAATTGTTTGATCTCTAAAATTTAGCCTAAACAACCATTTTGGTCTCGTTCTAAAAATAAATAAATGAAAAACAATTTTGATCTCTAAATGTTTCAAATGATATTATTATAATTTTTGAATGTATCAAAACTCCGAATACAATTCAAGTAACTCTTTTGTTTGTAATTTTACTAACTAAATTGACTAATCAAAAACATATTTGGGGATCAAAATGATTAATTAAAGAAACATTTGAGAATATGCTTATAATTTTGAAACATTTAATGATCAAAATGGTTGTTTGTCCACTAATATTATTAGGGAAATGCTAACCGGTGCCCCCGGGGCACTGATTAAGGATACTAAAAAGGGAAATTATATAGTAATTATTGCATTGAAAACTGTGTAATTAATCCATAAATAAGTCAACAAAGTTTCCTTTTATGGTAATAAATTCCTTTTTTTGTATGCTTAACCAGTGCCCCGGGGGCACCGGTTAGCATGACCCATATTATTATAGAAAATGATAAATAACTCAATGTTTTTCCTTAAAAAAAACTCAATGTTTTATTTAATGTTAAAAATGTCTACATATATGTTGTCCCACTACGTAAAATTCTTGGGTCCAGGGGTGACCTTGAGGATGGGAGGATGGGCGTAGCAACTTAGGGTACTATTTTTATTTAGTGACACAATTTTTTTTACTTAATAGTTAGTACTATATAGATATGTATTTTTTTTAATTCATTTTAATTAATTTTGTAAAATATATTTTTAGAGAACTTGATTATGAATTAATCTTTTTACAACAAAAAATGTAAGAAAAATATTTGAATAATTAAAAGGGCACAACTTTATTGATTCACTCATGTCACTGAAAATTTTAGTAATGGCTCTTCTGGATCCGTCAATTTTGGGAGGTGATATCTCACTTTTGTCTCCAATAAGCCATTTAACAAAGAGTAATCGTCGTTAAACATTAATGATGGTAGATATACTGAAGATATAGTTAGTTAGTTATTATTTAGTTGCTAGTTAGTGAATGTCTATTAATATTTCATTTCTAATATTTCACTTTGATATTGAGTAGTTAATTGTGTTCAACTTTTCTCATTTGTAATATGTCACTTTGATATTGAGAGAGAGCAAGTCTTATTGTGCATAAATATAAATGAAATATGTTTGAATGCACTTACATGAACAAAGAAAAATAAATGAGACAAAATTTAGTCACATCATTAAAAAAAAAATGTTTTTATATTTTTAATTTACGTGTGTGTCTTATATTTTTTTACTTGTGTTTGTATCAGCAAGCATTTCTCAATGAGAGAAAGCCTCCAAAGTGCATTATGTTGATGAAACTGAAATGCTACGATGAAAAAGTTGAACACAATGGACTAAACCAAGTTAACTAACTAACTATATCTCCAATATGATATTTGGTACATATAGTATAAAAAATTTAATGACATTCAGCAAGAAAATTATCCATTTTGAGCCTTTCTAGTAAATTAAGAATGATGCATCATAGTCAACAGAATCTTGAGTGGAGAAAATTCTCAAAGAATCGACACAAAAATGGACTTGAAACTTTATTTGTTAGACCATACTACTCTAATGGTCCAACACAAAATGAATAAAGTCTATTCCCCTAGTCTTTGAAGCAGTAGTATTTGACATATCATTGTGACATTCAATTTTAAGGTGTAAAGGTTAAAAAGTGGTGAATAGGTGCAAGCACACAAAGTAACAGTGAGATACTAATAGACGTTACAAAACATGAAATCTAGGATTGGTAGCTAGAGCACCTTCTTTGCATGGAGGGAAGTGGAAATCATGCAAATCAAGATGGAAATTGGAAGCTGAATCATGTACTAAATGAGTGTTAGTTGTAACTCAAGGGGATGGGATGAGAATGGGCATGTCGAATGTTCTTTCACTAGTCCAACCATGTAACATTAAACAGTTAACACCTGTGAAATAGAGACCCCTCTCTTCCACCAAATAAAGAGAAAAAAAAATCACCATTGAATCACAACACACATAAGGGCCTTTGAACACTTTAGAAATTGCCTAGTACATGCGATCTTAGTGTGGGTCACTATTTAGTTGAGAGACATGTCAATAGGCCAAGGTCTACTAAAGTTGATTTTGAGTAATTGATTTTGTAAAATTGATTTTGACGAAATTGTGTTAAGAGAAAAGTGATTTATGTTTGAACTTTGAATACAATCATGTGAAGTTGAGTTTATAACAATAAATATTCTATTATAGAATTGAAATTTATGATTTTCCAGCTTTAAGTATAATCAATTCTTGATGTAAAATCAATTCTAATCTTGTTGAGGCAAAGATATCAAAATTATTGTATGCATCTATAATCAATTTTACATCATTCAAAAGTAGAATTAGACATACAATGAGTGCGAGCAATGAACCATTTATTAATCACAATCAAAACCTATATGTGATATGTTGGGTCAAACTCTAGATATTTGTGAGTGTGTTAAGAGTCTAAATTGAATCAGATATAACATGAATATTTGTTTATAATTGGGAACAATCCGCACCTTAAAATTTAATTTTAAAAGGTTGAATTAGGCTCTATCTAAATTCTAGGACCTACATTTGTCAATCAATATATAAATTATAAAACTAGATTGACAATGCATCGTATAAAAACAAATATTAAGTGAAAAATGTAAGTAACATTTTTGAGAAACGTTATTAGTAAAAAAAAAACTTTTATGAAATGTTTTTTATATGTAAAAAACAGTTAAGAATGAAGGCCAACTTCAAATTTACATTTACTTATATTCAAATAGTTAAATGAAAGACCAAAAGAAAAAGTTAAATATAAGCAATCATAATTAAACATTTACAGAGAAAGCATATAACTAACAAATAATTACATTTTGAGTTAAAAAAACTAATAATTATATTTTTGTTCAAATATAATAATTACATTTTGAGTAATAAAACAAATAATTACATTTGATTTTAATCTCGTGGATGTAGCAATCAACTGAGATTTGTCAAGTTGTCTGTTGTGTAACTACTTGTAATACTTGTGTCTCAACTTTGCAAAAGGTAACAGAATCTGGCACCTTATTGCAACAATTACTTTAATTTGTAATAACGAACAAACATTTTTGTTGCCGTTTGAGTATCCAATATTTTCAGACCGTTTGAGCATCCAAAATGTTCTTCAAGTAATAATCCATTTATTTTTGCACGCGTTACATCAATGAGTTTTTGTTCAATAAAGACATAAAGGGCCCAAAGGGACTAAAGCCCTAACAAAAAATTCTTAATTATAAAAAAGGTTAGACTAAAGCCTCAACAAATTAAAAAAGAGTAGGTTACATAAAATTGGCCTAACAAAATGTAAAATTGTTCCTCTAAAAATAGAATAAAATTGCCCCTCTTAGAAGAAAAAAAAAGTTTAGCCAATGGGGTTCTTGTTGCAATAGTACCTCTAGACAAACACAGAGAGGCCCTCAAAATGGAACAGCAGAGAGCACGTAAGATCATTTTCAATCCAGCATGTACCTTTCATTCGGGTTCTTAATCACATTTGAAATGTGTATGTATCATTTACTCTTTTATATTCTTTCCAACTTTATCATATTGATAGACTAACCCCCTCTATATGATTTACATGTGTATTTATCATTTACATTTAATCAACAAATTATTGAGTTTCTCCCATCATACACCTACAAATGACAGGTGTATGATGGGAGAAACTCTTATGTGGACGCAAGACTTTAGATACAAAATTTGAACACTCCCTCCAAAAAAATTAAAGGTAGTGTTCATTCAAGTATTTTTTGTGTGTTCAAATTTTGTGTTCATTCAAGTATTTTCTTATATCTTTAGTGCATGGATGTCTATTAAAGAGTGTGCTCAAATGACACAGATGCAAATTTGTGTGGCAATACGTTTTTACTATCCCTACACATATTATTGTGTACCCATTGTGTCTGAAGTGTGATTTAGAAGTTTCACATTAAATGTAAAAGTAAATTTTTAATAACATATGAATAATATGATCTATATACACAATGTCTATATGATTTGGGTGAAAGGTGCGGTGTTAAATTATCTTTGTATCATCGCTCTTAGTAAAATGTCACGATCATTCAAGTTCTCCTCATGATCCAAAAGTGCCATTAGAGTCGATAGTTACTAAATGGACCGACTCTTTGTGTTGAAAGTCTTCTTGGCAATAGTGGTTAGGTGGCGTGTCCCGTTGATGCAACATCAACAATGGTGCAAGTGTATGTGTGTAAACTAGCTAGTTTACCTTCTTAAAAAAAGTACTTGAACTAGCTACTTCAGTTTGTAGTGTTTAGTTACTTAAATGTAAGATGCTATGGTTATAGTGTTTAGTTATGCGAACTTATAAGTTATAAGCTACCTTTTTGTGGTAGTCGATCATACCCGTAATACATTCACTCGCTTGATCAAGGCTTTTTTTAGCTAATACAAATATTTTATTTAAATTGTTGTATTTTTATTTTAATGAGTGCAACAAGAAGAGCTTAGTTTTTTCCAATAAAACGAGACACTCGGGTGGAAACTTGAAAAATACGCTACTTTTAACATATAAAGAATTCAGGCCGTAATAAATAGTAATGTTTTTGCCTAAATACCTTGACTTAATAGCTTAGGCTTACCTTGTCAAAATGTGGTTGATTTAAATGGTAAAGAATTTGGCAACTTTAAATAAGTTGTTAGCGTTCGATCCTCGACTCTTGGTATGGTGAAGACTTTATTAGGAGGACAAAATGTGTATCTAACAAACTTCTTAACAAAGATTAGTCTATGTTAAATGACATATACTTTACACACATGATTATTAACAACAATCTCAACACATGTAGAAACAACTACTATGATGAAATAGAATATGTTAAAAGGTAAAATATGAAGTAAACAATCATTTTAGTTTCTAAACATGTCAGAGAATATCACTATAATCTTTAAATTTATCAAAATTACAAATGCATCACAAAACATCTTTTTTACTACTAACTTTATGGATCAAACTGACAAACGAAAGATGCATTCGAGTACTAGCACGTCTCTTTTGTTATTATCACATGTAGGAATTCCAATACTAAAGAAATATAATATGTTAAAATGGTAAAATATGAAGTAGATAATCATGTTAGTCACTAAATATGTGAGACGATGCCACCATAATCATTAAATATATCAAAATTAGAAATATATTACAAAACATCTCTATTATTACTAACTTTATTGATCCAATTGATTAACGAAAGATGGATACCGACTAAATACATATTGCAGATTAAAACAACTATGTGACAATGTCTCATATATTTTAAGACCAAAAGCATCCTTTGCCTTGTAAAATATGATTTGACATGTGTAAAATAAAGAAGATCTAGGGTGTAGTATACCTTAATAATTAGTCTTATTTTCATTCAATCTTCTTTGAAAAATATTTGATGGACATCTCATTTAATATATATCTTTAAGAGAAAAATAGACAAAAGAGAGTAATATGAAATATGTAATATATTGATGATGCGATAGAAAAGTAGATTTATAAATAAAATGAAGTGTTAAATAAATATATGAAAATATTGGTTGTACAAATATCATTGTCGATTTTTTAAATTCATAAAGAAAACATGTGTAGTATAGACAATTGATATTCTTCTTTTGTATATATTTTGTGTGTATTCTTATGTTATTGTATATTATTTTTTAAACACTAACTAGAATTATATATTTCCTTAGAAAAGAAGAACTAATTGTAAAGGTAAAAAAACAAATATATTTTTATTATTTTACACTCTCACATGGGTCTTATTTCTATTTTGGGGCCTGTTCCTATCATCATCATATTCTAAAAATTGATTCCACTTGAATTGAAGCAGGTAGGAGCACGCTTTTGCAAACAAAAGTGCATTGAAATGGAAAAAGGAAAATCAAAGAAATTAGTGTGAATGAAATCTATAACAAGCTGGTAATCATCTTTTTAAATTTACACTAGTTAGGTAATTAAAAGAATAAATTATTCTGGATAATGTGTAAAAAGAAAAGAGGCCTTACACTATAATATAAAAAAGAAAAGAGATCTCTTTACACATAGAAGAAACATGATGACACTAGCCGAAGAACGTTTCCTTTTCTTTGTAACGCCTTTAATAATGTCCCTACATTATATACAAATTTCCATGGGCCAAAAGAAAAATAAAGTAAGATATAATGATGGTAACTATGTTAATAGATAGATTATTTTATTATTTCGTGAATTTAGCTCAGTTAATAAGGATATCACATATTTAAAATGTGAGTTATAATCATAAACTAATTGACAAAAAAAACTATTTTATTTGAACATCAAAATACAGGATCGTAAACTACAGTATACATGATAGTCTTTTTTTTATCTTCGATAACTTATACATGTTTTAAAATTACACATGCAAATTAAAAGACATTAGAGAATCAAAACGAGTGTGTATTCATTTTTATAACTAAACTCTTTTTTTATATTAAAAAAGAGTATACACTCATTTTGAGTATCTAATATGGAATTTTTATTATAAGAATGTGTCCAATGTTGTTACTACAAAGTATAAACATTAAATCTATTGAAATTATAAAAACCTCTCTAAATGTGTCTTCATTTAATAATTTGATTTTTAAACGTGTTTTCCGTTTGTTAGTTTGATTTTCAAATATATATTTTTGTTAGTGAGTTTAATGACTTTAATATGTGAAATCACTTCTAATAAACACAACTAAGGAAGAAAATGACAATTCACTTGTACAAAAATTAATTTCTTTAATTAAATATAAAGTTAAATAAGTACTATTCATCTCTACACTTTATCTATATACAAACAAGACAAAATTAAAATCACATGCAACTTAAAATCACATTTTAAGTAACTAAACACCATCTTCCTCAAAAAAAAGTAACTAAACACCATAACCATATTATCATACATTTAAATTCTTAAAGTTTAAAACATTATTTTTTTTAAAAACTAAACTAAAAAATTATAGTTTAATAGAAACCAAAATATATTTAACCCCTTAAATAAATGTACACTATGCCCTTAAGAAAAGGCCATTGACAGCCCTAAAAGGTTGAATTTACCCAGCTGTGTACAGTTTGTACATAAAAGTCACCCCACCCTACTCACTCTCACTACACTAGTGTCATATGCACCTTTTGTTGTTTTTCCTAAACAAAACACAAACACAACAAAACCCTCTCTTTTATTTTCTTTCCTCCTTCTTCTCTTACCACTGTCCTCTCACCATTACTCATTCTGACACCCCCCTTTTTTCTTTCTTATTTTCTCTTTCTCCATCCCAATGAAAGAGGTAACCGTTGAAGCTGAAGGTGGTGTCCTTGGCCATGGACATGGTCATGGTCATGGTCATGGTCAAGGTGGTGTAGCAGCTTCAGAAGTTGCTAAAGGTAACAACAATACTACTAGACCTGACTTACACAACAGAGCTGTGAAGATTTTAAGAGCTAGAGAAGCTTATAATGGTTATGAAGAAGTTGGTGAAAAACCTTCTAGATTTGAAACTTTTGGTTGGTATCTTTATGAGTTTTGCTTCTACTTTGTTCAAACCGTACTTGTTCCTGTTGTCTTTCCTCTCATTATCAGTCAGCTTCAAAGTCCTCCTACTGTTTCACTTCAAGAATGGAACAAAACTCATCCTGGCACTCACTGCTCTCAAAAGGAATTTCATTTGTAAGTCCACATTTTTTATATATTTTTCTACATTTTTCCATGACTAAATTCACTAGCAAAAACCTTATTTGTAAGTTTATATTTTTATTTATTTTTTAACTATTTTGAATGTTAAGATTTACTACAATTTTTGCTTGACCAAGTTCACTATGAAAAAAACCCACTTAGATATTTCTAAGTATTTAAAATGTCTAAGATCTTTTTATTGTTTTCTACAATATTCACTTGACCAAGTTCACTAGCAAGAAAAACCCACTTAGAGTAAGTAACCAAGTTGTATTTTTTGAAAAATAAAAATCATTAATTTATGTACTTTAGTTAAGTAGCATTGATCTACAATATTTTGTATGATTTGATTTTTTTTCAAATTTTTTGAAAAAAAGTAGTAGTGGTTAGCCATGAATGGAGTGTGTGAAGGGTTTTGGTAGAAAATGAAAATTTGATTTTTTAATATTTAATTTTGAGATTTTACTAGGAAAAAAAGTAAAGGGGGTATGGTGTGACAAATCCAACATAGGGTTCCATATTTTAAGGTAATTTTTGTTTTTGTTAAATTTAAATCAAAAATTTAATGAGCCGTTTGTTCCACTATAGTTTGTAATCATGAAAAGGCGTGTCCTTTATGGCTTTGTTACAAACCTACTTTACTCTTACTCAAGGGTTAAGATTCCTTTTTTCAAAAACCACTTTCATTACCCACCGGACATCAACCCTATTTATTAACCTTGGTACCATATCAACCATTGATATATACAAGAAAAATTAAATTTAACTATTGGCCAAAAAATAAAACAAGAGAGAGAAAGATATAGAGAGAGAGAAAAAAAGAAAGAGAGTGATCTATGCTCACCTCCTAGGGAGTATACAAATGTTTGTCGGACTCTCCTGAAACTCCTCTGTCATTTTTCAACATTTATTAAAGATACTTAGTTTTAATATTAATATTATCCTCAACGGTTAAGTCTTTAATTAAGCACTACTCCACTTGAGATTATATTATATTTTTTATATTACTTTCAAAATTTTGTAATTAAATATTTACACTAGGTCTAGGTGTTTCTATGTTGGTTTTTATGTGATTTATGTACACAAAATGTAATAAAAGTTCGGACCAAAATATAAAAAAAGAGATTAATTTCTAAGTAGCTATATTTTTTAACACATACATTCAATCAAATCATGTGACGCGACAACGGTATTTTCTTAACTTAGTTTCTTAAAGATCTCCAATAAATATGATTGGACTCATGTGTAAATGTTTTTTTTGGTAAAAATATATGTAAATATTTTTTACCCTAGGTGAATATACAAATTAATTATGTAAAAAGTGATACTTTTTTTTAAGGCATGGTATATACTTTTTTTAGGGCATGCTATATACTTTTAATAAAGTTTAAATTTGAATTTAATTGTCGGCAGTTAGCACATCTTGGTAGTGATAGTGAGCCTAACGACAATGTATAGTGCCGACAAGATGAAGCTGTTTTTATATAAAAATAGATATGTTTTTAAACAATTATTGTCTAGGGAGTACATTTATTTTTCTTCAAGTACAATAATACAAAATGGAAATATTTCCAAAAGAAACCTTTAGAATTATTATTTGATTTGTACCAAAAAGAATTATGATTTGATCCATCAATGTTTTGAAGGGTTTATACAGTTCAAAGTTTGTAAAAACAACAGGAACTAATACTACTGTTGAGTACTTTCCATGTGCAATATGCTTGTTTTCAAAGTGACAATTAAAATCACCTCAGATTTCCATTTAATGGTCGTTAATATGCATCATATTTTGTGCTGTGAAAAACACGGGTCTCGATCGTCTCATATTACGTGTCACGTTTAAAATATTTACGTAAATTCCTTGTCATTTTAATTAGTTTAAATACTATTCGATGTTTCAACCTAAACCACCAAGTTATTGCTTCGGGAACGATTAAATGATAGCATTTAATATGAGACGGATGGAGTAATGAAACCTACGTTTATATTTTGTTATGATGTAACATTGGTATGATACTCTTTAGAATTTTGATTGAAAGACTTTGTTAAAGGGTAAAAAGTAGATATTACTGTATTGGTAATTTATAATTTTGTATTTTCAATGCTTAAGTATATGTTTTATTTTTTTAACGAAAGTTAACATATGTGCTAATGTACTGGTGAATTATGCAGGTATAACAAACTCACTGGACACACCATAAGTTCAAAGTTTTCAGCATTGGAATGGACATCAATTGCTTGGGCTACAGGTCTAGCCATAGCTGCACCAATTCTTGGCTTCCTTTCCTTCCACCTTGACGGAAATTTCCCGAAACTCATCACAGTTGCAGCTACAGGTGTAGGAGTTTTCTTCTGTCTCCCAGCTGGATTCTTCAAAGTCACAGGCATCTTCATTCCCTACATCGCTGGCATCATAGCAGCCAGCACAGTCGCCAATGCAGCTCACACACAGCATCTCGGCCTCATGATCCGCGCCTTCACCGGAACAACTCTCAAGAAAGCACAGTTTTTCATTAGACAAGGTGTTTCATCCCGTCTCTCGCTTCATGCTACCGCTGCTGGTTGTTTTGGTGGAGCTTTGATTTCAGCTTTCACTTACCATATGATACACGAACTCGATGAAAATAAGAGCGATATTATGAGTCTTTGGGTTGTTTCGATTTTCAGTGGATTAATTTGGCTTGTTGGGATCTTGCATTTAGCTACAGCTACAAGTAGAACCACTGATTCGATCTCATTTTCGTCGAGGCTGCACCCATTTTCCATCTTCAAATATCCTCATGCTATTGGAGGTCTTGCCAGTGTTTTCCTTGCATCATTCACAACAATGGCAATTTTCATGGGCGGTGTGATTTTCATTGTTGGACAGCTTTGCATCAGGCCATTGCATTTGCTATTGTTTTGGTTAACCTATTTCCTTTTCCCACTTGTTTCATTGTCGCTGCTACAACCTTTGCTGCGCGTGGTTAAGATGAACTCAGTGAAGATGCAGATCGTTGGGTTCTTTTTCTCGCTTCTGTCATCTGGGTTTGGATTCTATTATGGACACAGTCACTGGAAATGGGGACACTTGGTTCTATTCGGCGCCATCCAGAGCACATCAACAGGGATTTTGCACGCTTTTGGAAGGGTTTTGGTGTTGGATTGTGCTCCATCGGGAAAAGAAGGTGCTTTCTCCATATGGTATGCTTGGATGAGAGCTGCAGGGTTGTGTGTCGGGTTCACAGTTGGTTCAGTTGGGCCAGGACGGATTAGGACTTCATTCGGAGTTGCTTTTTGCACTGCTATTGCTGGAATTGTTGTGCTACTTTTTGGAAACATCAGTGATGCTGGTGGTGCTGTTGCTGCAGGGAATGTTAGTGATGATAGTGAGAGAAGTTCTCCCGTGGTTTCTGGTTTAGATTCGAAAGAAGCTGCTCGAGTTTGAATAATAACTGCATTAATAAGAAGGAAAAAAAAACTAATGAATGGATTAAGGGATGAATGGTGGTGCATGGTACATTGTCTATGCTTTATATGATTCTTTGCAAATGAGATGTTAATGCATGCAACAGTAGAAAAAAGGGGGGGTTTATTTTGTATGATTGATTTTAGTTAGGTTTATTAATTCTTGTGATTTACTGTTGTTGCAGCGTGCTTATGTTTTTTTTTTCTTTTTAATTTAAGTTGAGGATTTGGATTCTGACATGTGTAACAACTGTGTTATAGTATTTTGTCATATTTGTTTCTCATAAACATCTTTTTGTACTTGATTTATATGCATAAAGAAAATGTGTTGGTGGAAGAGAGGTGTAGGAAATAGTGAAGTAAAAAAATCTGGAGATAGGTAAATTGGTAACTGAAAAAGGTGAAAATGTATAGATGACATGACA
>Ga0315915_1001810_pt1 | contig 26421 bp, 11 predicted proteins | sample MpolbnodulesMG_FD_207738 | JGI IMG/M metagenome (GOLD analysis project Ga0315915, IMG submission 207738) | Medicago polymorpha root nodule microbial communities from Los Angeles, California, United States - branched nodules | ecosystem: Host-associated > Plants > Roots > Nodule | place: USA...
AAAGGACATTACCCCCACCCCACACTTCATTAAAGCAGAAACACCACATGACCCAAAAACAACAAACCAAGGCGCTCTAAAAATACAAAAAACAGCAGGTTGTAGCGACCGAAAAAAATCAGCAACAAACCATCTTGTAAGCACCAGATCAAACCAGAAAATTACTAGCCCTAACATTAAATAAGATGCAACACAATGCCTCAAACAAAGGACCAAAAGTTTGCCCTGCCCGCCAACACCACAACACATCAGGCCTAGAAAAGCTCTTGTTGAGCAACTTCCCTCAGTAAATTTGTTAAATCAATTTTGGCCATTAATAAATGTAACAGAATTGTGTTGTTTTAAAAAAAAATAAAAAAAATGTAACAGAATTGTAGCAAATGGTAATTCTAAATACTATAGTGTATCTGCTTGTAATATATTTTGAGAAACTTAACCAGTTATCTTATATTATCTAAAATGATGAAAAAAAAATCCAATTTAGCCGGGGAAATAGAAAAAAAAGAACAAAAAAAATATGTCCCTTAAAGAAGAATCGTACAAATATGTCAAAATTATGACAAGAGATAAAAAATATATGATACCTTCGCAACCATGAATGAGGTAAGGATTTCCCCTATATCCATCAAAGCATTTGCAAAGGTAACCAGATTTGTTGGTTGCTGCATCGTAACATATACTTTTGTCTGCCTTACAAGCATAATTACTTGAAAGATCCTTCTGAGCTTTCCGACAGGTTTGGTTCCCTACTGCCCAGTCCAACAACACAGGAAAGTTTTTCTTCTTTAGCTTGGGGAGGTCTGTGGTTGTGAAAATGTAGGCTCCATTTTCAACAATAAAAACATAACCACACGGATTGAAGTCATATACTGCTGAGTGACTCGACGAGCTTAGAGGAAAATAGAATACTTCCGTTAACACACGACCTTGGGCTACCGAAATCTGGCAACAACCAGGACCAGAACAAGACTCATTGGCAACGAGATCAGCATGCCTGTTGCACCAAGCCAAACATCCAGAGGTGTAGTTGTTTCCTTCAGAATCAATTACTCCGAGTATTCCAGATGTATCACAGCCAACTGCTACCAACTTGTTTCGAGTGGGAGAGATGTGAAAATGTGTCATATTGATTTGCTGAATTGTTTGTTCCGTTCGTACCCTATTTTTTGTATAGCAATCCTTGGCTACTGGCCATGCAACGTGCAGTTCACCATTAAGTGAGATATTTAAGACTGTTTGGTTAGTGTTTGGTAAGAAAGGTACGAGTTTTTTTGAGTTTGATGTTTTGTTGCAATTGATAAGGAAGGTGCTGTCGAGAAAACAACCCTCGGTGAATCCAAATGGAAAAGGGATGGTTACGGAACCACACTTTTTTGGACAGTTTGGTAGTGACATAGGTTGAGTTGCTACTTTTGTAAAAAGAACAACAAGAACCAACATCAGAAGCATCTGTTTTGAGTGCAAAGCCATGGTTACTTTTGTCTGCCTTACAACCACTTTCTTTGACCAAACAATGAAGTTCACACGCAGGTTCGTGCTTTTATGATGGTGAATTACTAAAATGGAAGTTATCAATCAACTCATAATCAATATAACTTTTTTTGCAATGCAGTTCATTCATAATCAATATCAATCAATATTAATAGTAACATTTACCATTTTCGAATGCAATCATAACCCTTTCTCTTTGATTTGATTCCTATAATTTCTCACAATCTAAAAAAGAATAAATTTACATCAACAACAAAATCAGCTTATAGAATATATCATTGCCATCAAAGTATTTGGAGTTTGCATTGTCAAATTGCTTTTTTGAGGGAATCATCAAATTGCTTTGTTATATCCACAGATATTCTAATTTTAACTAACCTTAGCTTATTGTAAAAAAAAAAAAAAGAAACTAACCATAGCTGTGTATACTTTAGATTTTTTTTTGAGAGGACTTTAGAATAAATATATATCATTATGTACCATTTCTGGAATACTCATCTCTATTTTTTTTTGGACAAATGGAGTATTAATATGTAACTTACTCAACCCCATTTAGATTTAGCTTGGGATCTTAAAGTATGCTCGTTCGATTTCTATGGGGTAAATTTCGGTGGGTTAAGTCCATATAGAGCTATGCTCTTGCTTTAAATGGATCCCCCGCATGTGGATGATGGGATCAATCCTCCCGTTTCTCAAATCAATCTTCTTGCTTTGGTATTTAAGTAATGTGTAACACACATTTTAGGGACTTTCTAGTCTACATATGAGACTTTTTTGCTTATAAATTTTAATGAAAAATAGCTTTTTGTTTGCGGGCTTAAAACTATGGCTTTAGTATCCGAAAATTGCTTTTCTGACATTGAAAACTTCACAATGACACAAGTAAAATACTTAGATGCCCCCAACGGTAGTAAACTACCGTTGAGGATCCGACAGAAGTTAACTACCGCTGGTCCCAGCGGTAGTTAACTACCGCTGAATTCATTTCAATTCATGCCTATACACTGCAGCCTACTCCTTTTCTCTGTCTTCTTTTCTTCTTCCTTTTCCACTTAGAACTAAAAACAAAACTACTTCAATAAAACTACAGCCTACTTATTTGTATAACATCTTTCGACAAATGGGGTTCCCGTAATTTTAATGCCAATGAAGTACGATTCTCCCTTTATGTTAAAAATCGAGACTTTTTAGAGTATCTAAATTTGCATATGAACTGCATTTGTCAATTCCAATGATTCAAATTCAACTTGTCTGTTACAAGTATCAATACAAACAACTTCTAAACTATGAATTGAACTGTGTTAGATAGCTTTTCTGGCAAATGTCTTTTGTGTACGTGGTGATGGAGTAGATGCAAATTTTTAAAGCAAGGTAGTCTTTTGGATTGAACTGGAATAGTTGTCTAAATTGTTAGGGGCGCGTGAATTTGTGACTGCAACTAGGAAAACAGGACCTGAAGATCTGTGGAGCTCTGCGATAGCGGGATTTGGATCTGGTGCTCTTCTGGGGCGTTTGTATGGTATAGTTCTACTTTTTATCCTCTTATTCTCTTGAGGCATACTTGTGATTCTTGTTAGTCATAAACCATGGTGATGATTTACCTGTCTGTTCTTGACCGTAGCTTTTATATGTTGTCATAAATGTTATTTTGTATCACATATAGACTGAAATAACCTGCATCTTAATTTTGTCGATTAATAGTTTCAAGAATTAAGTTGTATTAATTTATGGAATTTTAGGCGGTCAATTTGGTGCAATTCGTTATTCTGTCATTTTTGCTGTTGTCGGGACAACAGCGGATTTCACCATTCTGAAATTAAAAGATGGTTGGAGAGATTACAGTAAAACAATATATCAAGATATTGAGAATTTAAAGAAGAATGAAAATTGGTTAAGATTACCAGAATGGTTCCCAATTAAAGTACTTGACGAGGAAGAACTTGCTGCGAAACGAGCACAGGAAGAGCAGTTCCTTGCGCAGAGGGCAAGGATTCGAAGCCTAAGGGATAAAGAAGATTCTTGAGAAGATTGGGGTGAGTCAGCTTCCAACACTCTTAACATTTTGTATACCCAATTTCTTTTTTTTTAGTTTGTAATAAATGTCTTCAGCAGAGATTTTGGAAGAGTTAGAGATTTAAGATTTACCTATTCACTTAGATGCATGATTTTGTTCTTCCTTTGCTTTGTTATGTTTTACAGTAGCTAGAAACTATATGATTGATAAATTTTACATTCTTCGTCATCTTACATTATGATCTGACTTGGACTACCCGATTAAGATCTGTGCCCTTCAGCCATGGACACAGAACCATCACCAAGTTATGGCTTCAAAAGTAGAACATATCTCACTTTAAAATGTAGTTTCACATACATCATAATATTCAATTTCATATCAAACTAATGTTATTGTACAATTTTATAATAATTATAATGAAACAAAGTAATGAACAAATTGAAATAAACTCAGTCTGGCACAATTTCCATCCGAACAATACATTTCCGGTACTCGTTTCATTTCTTCTTTGCATTGCTTTCCCAATAAAACGTAAATAAATGAAATTTCCATTTATAAGGAAAAGTTTTCCACACGAGAACCAAATACAAAAAGTGCTCTTGTAGAGGACCCATCTCCTGCTAATGCACAAGCTGCATCATCTTTAAGCTCTTCAATTCTTTATCGAATCTCACTTTGTTCTTCTCCGAGCATTAGATCTTTAACCACCTTAGCAATTTCCTCTCTTTCTGCAATGCCATTCTCATTAAATTTTATCTTCAAACCCACTTTAAGTCCCTCTACTATTAAAATAGCATTCATTCTTTGATCACCAAACAATGGCCAAGTTACCATTGGCACTCCCGACACAATACTCTCAAGTGTTGAATTCCAACCACAATGTGTTAAAAATCCACCAGTTGAAGTGTGACTTAGGATTTTGGTTTGTGGTGCCCAAAGAGGAACAACTAACCCTTGTTCTTTGGTTCTCTATAAGAAGTCATGTGGTAAGTACTTTAATAGGTCATTATCATCATTTCCTACTGCGGCAATTTTGTAATCTACATCTTTAGATTTACTAGGTTCTCTCAAAACCCACAAGAATTTCTGACCACTCAACTCCAGCCCCAAAGCTAGTTCATTGGTCTGTTGTTGAGGTAAAGTTCCTCCACTTCCAAAGCACACATACAAAACTGAGTTTGGTGTTTGATTCTCTAACCAGTTCAAACAGATGGACCCATTTGACTCTTCACTACAATTTGAACCAGTTTGTATGATTGGTCCAACCATATAAGCTAATTTGGTGGTTTTGTTGTGCTCCTCCTGCAAGGCTCTCACTGTACTTGCCTCCATTTTTGAGAAACTATTCACCAAGAAACCATGAGCAAGAGACAAGTTCTTGGAATGTAGAAGAAAAAACCCGTAAGCAACACTAGATCAATCATGAAAAAATTCGGGAGGAAGATCTTGGCTACAAATAGGTAGACAACCCGGAAACTGAATAAGGTCAGTATGTCTTTGTATTCACATGAAACTTGTTCATGCAGTACTATTGGAAAATGCAATTGAAATGAAGTTGTCCTGGCAGAAAGTGGGAAGTATACAAAATATAAGATGTTCAAGTCTTTTGCTATTTCTAATGCTTGACTTGCATAAGGATCAACAACCAATGCTACCACTGGTGAGGATGTTGAAGTTGAACACAAGGACCACAACGACTTGCGAAAAGATGGCATGGATTGAGCCGTCGTCAATTCGATTTCCAAGACAAAATCGCGTGGTAAGTCTTATTTGTTAATTGGAGGGAGGAAAGTGCAGTTTATGGATGAAGGAAGAGATTCAAGTAATTTGAGGGTGGCGGGGATTGGTGCATCAATGGTGGGGAAGATGCAAGTGATATGAATGTGGTGATGGAGATGAATTAATCTCTTGCAAAACTCAATAATAGAACTTTGGTGGCTAAATAGAGGAATGGAAACTACTGCTATATGAGTTGCTTTAGCCATGGAATTGCAGTTGATCGTTTGTGGCTTATGGTTTGGTCATTCAAATTATATATCATCATACTCTTGAAACAAAAATTTAATGAACTAATTTTATTTTATTTACCACTAGTACTATACTACAATTATTTGAGGTTGGATTTTTTATAATTCTATGAATTTAGTGTGTCATACTGTGTCTCCGCCACAATTTTAGTAGATTATAATACGAGAAACTCTTCCATGGCACAACCTTAATGAAAAACATTTGAGCACATTCAAATCAAATAAAAAAAATAAGAATAAATATTATTTTCGTAGATTATATTATTTTTGTTTTAATTTTTCCATTTGATGTAATTGTGCTTAAATATTTTTCATTTGGGGTTGTGACCATGAAAGAATTTCCCTTGCTATACTCGTGCTGGCCAGTTATACTTTTTATTCAATCGAAAATCAATGGTCGACACAACCTGTCCATATCACGTTTGATTTTGAGATATAGTTGGTGTTGCATACAAACGAGTTTTCTATATTGTCTTAAGAGTATTAACACAAGGAAGATTTATATAATAAAAATGAAATAAACCATTAATTTACTCTAAATTATTGAACTTACTTCTATTTAGTGCTTAAACTATATACATAAAAAAATAGTCTTTAACGTATATCAAATTATGTAATTAGTCCTTAAAATATATAATAATATGTAAATTTGTCGATAAATGTTGACTCAATTGTTAAGAAGTTGCACATAATATGTCTTAATATGTTTACTACAACTATCATCTTATTTATAGAAATGTGAAGAAAAAAAATCTTTAGGATATATCCAATAAAATAAACTATAAGTCTACAACTCTCCATTTGATTAGCGTAAAAAAGAGCTGAAAATGGTAGTTTTCTTTATATATAGTATAGATTCTTCACGGTTCTTCACGATTCTGAATCCCTACATCAATTTTCTTCATCAACATTCTTCATCAAAATCGAATTCACCATCAAAATCATGAATCATATTCGTCCTCATCGATTTGAATTGGGAATAGGATTATATTTATGCAGATCTAGTTTGAATTGAAGCCAACGTCGTTGGATTTGATGCTGGTGGTGGTGATACGAGCTCCAATGAGGAAATGAATCTGGCGATGGTGAACAAATTTGTGTTGTGTTGTTTCTTTGTATTTTCAAAAAAAATAAATAATTGGTACGTTGTGTTGTTTCTGGAACAAAATTATGGAGAAGAAGAGTGAAGGAATTCTGGAGAAGAAGAAGGAAGGAATTCTGGAAAATTGGTACTCTTTGTGCTGTGTTTCTTTGGATTTGTATTTTGGAAAAAGGAAAAAAATCTGGAAAAAGTTGACATGAGGAAGAAGCGAGAAGATGATGAAAAGGGCAAAAAACTAGGTGCTGACGGTTCACTATTAGATACAATGGACATGCAATCAAATTGCTAAAATCATATCAAAAAAATTAGATGTTCAAAAACTAACGGAGGGGATCAATTTGGCTAATGGAGGTTAACTTAAGGGACCAAAATGTTTTTTTTTTTGAAGAAAAAGGGACCAAAATGTTGATTTTACGATTTATGAGACCAAAATATAAACTAAAAAATTATTTAGGAGATCATTGATGCAATTAAGTCTACATTATAATATAGGTTGACATTAGTACATTTTATATGGCACCCGTTTTGGCACGTTTGTGATATTTTTATTTGGGCTTATTAGATCGTTTGGTCCCTTATTTAATTTCATGTTTTCATTTTGGTCACACAATTAATAAAAATGGCATTTTAGTCCCTCACTTTTTTCTCCGTTTGCCAAATAAATCCCTTGCATCCAACTACACTAGGAATTTTAGGTACTCCCTCCATTTCTAATTATAAGAAAATTTGACTTTTTAGGTTCGTTTAATTAATGATGTATGTGGTTATATTGTGGACCACATACATCATTAATTGAATGAACCTAAAAAGTGAAATTTGCTTATAATTAGTAATGGAGGGAGTAGTTCAACAAGTATACACCTCTTCAACCACGAAACGTCTCCACTTACTTGAAGATTTCCTTGCATTCAATCACCCTCGGTCTTTAGGGTAATCCCACAAGTCATGCTATACATTCTTCAAACTCCGGAATGCCTTCCGTCTTCATGAAGAATTCTCTTGCTCACAACTAGAGCATAGCACCCAATGTCTCCATAGTCGTAACATTCCTGGTGTGTTCAACTCCACCTCAAGCTGAGTTTTCTCTACCTCAACTTCCGAATGCGTACACCCACTATGTCTTTCACCTTGAAACTTCACCTTAAAGGCTGATCACAAGTATTCTTAGCTCCGTCTCTTCAGACTGACCATGAGTATTCTTTCTACCGCATCTTCAGGTTAACCATGAGTATTCTTATATACCACTGCCTCTCCAGGCTGATGTTGAGTGTTTAACATCTCTCCAGACGACCACCACTCTACAAGGCATCATTCCCAAGGTGAGAAATATCACATTCTTCATCACCCCAACGAGACACCACCAAAGCACCCGCATCGTCATCACCTTCTTAACAAAATATGAATATTTAAGCATTCATAAAAAATTAATCCTTTGTTAAAAAAAAAATTTCAAAAGAGGTTTCAATAAAGTATCAAACATGACTGCAAAAAGAATCAAAATTTTGAAAGATACACATGATTTTACATAAAAGTATGGATCAAAACTGATGACAAAAAATCTTTAAGAGACTTTTTTTTTGTGGTGTCCGGAGTTCGAACCCCAGACCTTGCATATATTATGTATTGTCCTAACCAACTGAGATAAGCTCATGGTGACAAATCTTTAAAAGATTAAAACTTGATAGAAAAATAGAAAAAAAAAACTTTAAGACTATATCAGAATATATTGTTTCTAAATTTTATTATATGTCGTTTCCCCACCTATATCAGAATGAGTAGTGATATTTGTAGATCTTTTTCTTACAACTTTCATGACAACTTTGTTTCTCTCTCTTATGATTGGTCAAAAACAATATAGAGAAAAAAAGAAGAGAGAGAGTAAAAACATAATGTGAGTACAAGAGAGAAAGTTGTCAAAAAGTTGTTAGAAAATGGTTGTACAAATATCATTTCTATGTTAGAATATATTGTTTCTAATTTTTTCTATATGTGTGTATGTGTCACAAAAAACTTTCAATTTTGTGTCAGTAGTTAGTATGATGTAACGAAGACGTGTCAGATGAAATTGTGTGCATAGTTGGTAAAAATTATTGAAGATGTATGGAGGAGTACCGGTGGAAATTTTTTATATATGAATAATTTTTTTTATTGGATATGTATTGGAAAATATCATAGTAGTATAAAATATCAAATGAGTAGTGGTACTTTTGTGCAACAATTTGTGACAACTTTTGTGATAACCTTATTTTCTTTTATTGGTAAAAAACAATAGAGAGAGAAAAAGTAGAGAAAGAATAAGAACATAATATGAGTACGGAAGAAAAAAGAGAGTTATCAAAAAGTTATCACAAAATATTTATACAAATATAATTTCTCATAGCAGATACATGTCGGACACCGATGGGGTGGATCGTAGTTAGGACATAGGGGTGCCATTGACAGTCCACAATATTCTTCTTAATAGTATAACGGACTCGGAAGAAAATTAAAATGTTATGTTTCATTTGCTTTTTAATATTTTACTGCAGCTAGAAACTATACAACCTAAGTTTTTTTATTTTCATTTTCATCTACCTTCATGTAGCCTTCTTTTTCTAATCTTGTATCCCTTTATTGAATAATTACTAGTATAATTTTACAATCTTTTATTTGAAAGTAGAGAAAAAAGTAGAACATATCTTACTTTAAAAGGTAGTTTCATTTATTCAAAAAAAAAAAGAAGGTAGTTTCACTCATATTCAATTTCATATCAAACTAATGCTATTGCACAATTTTATAATAATACAAACAAACCAACTTCAAGTATCATTCTGGTACAACATCCACATTAAGGAAGAAAAAAAAGTAATAAATACATTGAAATAAACTCACAGCCTCAAAAAGCCAATGAATTAAATTTCATTGTATAATGATAAGTTTTTCATTTGAGTGCCAAATAAAGAAAGTGCCATTGTAGAGGACCCATCTTCTGCTAATGCACCAGCAGCAGCATCTTTAAGATCTTCAATTCTTTGTCGAATCTCACTTCGTTCTTCACCCATCATTAGTTCTCTAATCACCTTAGCAATTTCATCTCTTTCAGCTATGCCATTCTCATTAAATCTTACCTTCAAACCAACTCCGAGTCCCTCTAGCAAAATAGCATTCATTCTTTGCTCCGAAAACAATGGCCAAGTTATCGTTGGCACTCCGAACACAAGACTCTCAAGCGTCGAATTCCAACCACAATGTGTTAAAAATCCACCCGTTGAAGCGTGGCTTAGGATTTGAGTCTGTGGGGCCCAAAATGGTACAACTAACCCTTGTTCTTTGGTTCTCTCTAAGAACCCTTGTGGTAAAAACTTTAAAGGGTCATCATGATCATTGGTAGCACTATGGTTTCCTACATTTATAGAATTACTAGGTTCTCTCAAAACCCACAAGAATTTCTGACCACTCAACTCTAACCCTAAAGCTAGTTCATTGATCTGTTGTTGAGATAAAGTGCATGCACTTCCAAAGGACACATACAAAACAGTGCTTGGTGTTTGATTCTCCAACCATTTCAAACATACTGATCCATTTGACTCATCAATACTTTTTGAACCATTTTGTATGATTGGTCCAACCAAATAGACTAATTCGGTGCTATTGTTGTGCATTTTCTGCAAAGCTCTCACTGTACTTGCCTCCAATTTTGAGAAACTATTCACCAAGAAACCATGAGCAAGAGACAAGTTATTGGAATGTTGAAGAAAAACCCCATAAGCAGGACTAGATCGATCATGAAAAAATTCAGGAGGGAGATCTTGGCCACGAATAGGGATACAACCCGGAATCTGAATAGGGTTAGTGTGATCTTTATACTCACCTGAAACTTGTTCGTGAAGTGTCGGTAAATGCAAGAAGAGTGAAGTTCCCATGGCAGAAAGTGGGAAGTATACAAAAGATAAGAGGTTTAAGTCTTTTGCTATTTCTAATGCTTGACTTGCAAAAGGATCAACAACCAAAGCTGATACCGGTGTGCATGTTGAAGTTGAACACAGTAACCTCAAGGAGTTGCGAAGGGATGACATGGATAGAACCACCGCGAGTTCAATTTCCAAGACAACATCGTGTGGCAAGTCTTGTTTGTTAATTGAAGGGAGGAAAGTGCAGTTTATGGATGGAGGAAGAGATTCAAGTAATTTGAGGGTGGCAGGGATTGGTGCATCAATGGTGGGGAAGATGCAAGTGATATGAATGTGGTGATGGAGATGAATTAATCTCTTGCAAAACTCAATAATAGAACTTTGGTGGCTAAATACAGGAATTGAAGTTACTACTATATGAGTTGTTTTAGCCATGGAATTGCAATTGATCGTTTGTGGCTTAAGGTTTGGTCATTCAAATTATATATATCATATTCTTGAGACGAACTATAATATTTGAGTTTCTTTTAATTTCCACATGAAAACTAAGGAGTATTTTAGAATTTAATTCTAGGCTCCGATCCATTTGGGTTTTTTTTAAGAGGCAAATCAAAACTTTATTGAACAGGAAAAAAGTCAAATACAAAGGGCACAAGATATGTGTGGATCTAGACATAATATTTTGGTGTGGCTAACTTGTGAAAGAAACTATGAACTAAATTATATTGTGGAAAAGGCTAGCAACACACAGTTTTCAACACATTCTCTTTGATTTGTTAAAACTCACATGAGTTTCACCAAATTTATATGGGTCCTACATCATTTGGTGGAACTCATGTGAGTTTTAACCAACCAAAGAGAATGTGTGTTGCAAAGATAAGAAATAACATTATTTGTCTTTAGAAAAGACGGAAAACTATTTATCCTATAAAGCTTACCGAGGACTATACGGCAGCAAAACACATACTCTTCCATTAGACCATTGAAACATATACTCCTTCCGGTCACATTTATATGAAAATAACCACTTTTTAGGTTCATTGAATACTTAACGTATTTGGTATATATTGTAGACCAAATACATTAGGTGTTGAATGAACCTAAAAAATGACTTTTTACTTATAAATATGACCGAAGGGAGTATGCTATTTGTTGATGTAATACATATATAATCAATAATTGACACTTTGTAAAATAAAAAAAAAATATGTCACTTCTTTGGATAATATTTTTGTGTGGCTATGGCCACACTAAACCTCTCCTGGATTTTTCCCTGATACAAGTTATACCAATTAATAAGTAAAATGCTGACAAACTATCTAAAAGCACTTGTCAAAGAATCAAATATAATAATAATAAAAATAATAATGTCTTATTAAGAGTGTTGTGGTGAACTTTTAAAGTTAAAAAAAAAAAAAAAATGCTCTTTTCATTATAATTTTTTTTTAAGAGCATCTACAATGAGTACTTTACATATTTAGAATTGGAAAAAAAAAAAAAAAACGCTCATTGTGGAGAGAAAATGTTTGATGCGTATAGAGAAAGATGACTATGTAAGCACCCTATATCTCTTTAATTTTCGTAGACAATATGTAATAAATTGTACACAAATCAAAAAACTTTGTTGAAATATAATGACATTGAGTTATTAATAGGACCTATTTAATAACTTTTTTCTACGGTCCTAGCTTTGAGAGATTGGAATATTGAATACTTATTAAATAATAACATTAATAATTATCCTGACAAAAAAAAAAAAAACATTAATAATTATAAAATAGATGACGTATGTGCATGACCCACTTAAACACCTCAATTAAAGTGCTCTATTGTAGATGATCACCCTGCACTTGATTATGCATTAAGCAATCAAAATCAAAAGGGTTAATTAAGTTTTTAGTCCCTATAAATATTTAAAGTTTTGTTTTTAGTCCCTACAAAATAAAATCACACTTTTTAGTTCCTGTGACATTTTCCTTTAGCATTTTAGGGACCAAAACAGTTGATGGAAATTTTTGACAGGGACTAAAAGTGTTGATGGAAAAATTTATAGAGACTACAAATGTTGATGGAAAATTTTATAAAGACTAAAAAATGTGATTTTATTTTGTAGGGACTAAAAACAAAACTGTAAATATTTACAGGGACTAAAAACTTAATTAACCCAAATCAAAACGCCTCAATCCTACAAGTAACCACCACGTTGACTTTCACAAATTTTATTTTATTTACCACTAGTACCAGAATTATTTGAGGTTGGATATTTTATGATTCTATGAATATAATGCTAAGCTGTGTCATAGTGTTTGTCTCCACGATAATAACTTGATTTAAGTAAATTACTATACTCGTGTTGGCCAGTTATACTTTTTTATTCAATCGAAAATCAATGATCCACACAATAACCTGGTTGTCTTCTCTCCATATCACGTTTGCAAGTTCTAGAAGGTGGGTGTTGCCGGGAAATAATGGACAAAAGTTAAAAATGGAAAGTGCATGACGGTGAAGTGCATACAAACGAGTTTTCTTTAAGGAGCGATAGGTCAAATAATCTTACGGAACGATCAAGTTAGAATTAAATTTAATCAAATTCGTTCTTACAAACCTCGTGTTTGGAGGACTGTGGAACAACAAAAAATATAACCTTACGGAACGATTAAGTCAGCTAATCTTGCCACCAATGACAATAAGGTCGCCACAAGACACCGAATAAGAATAACCAACTCATCAACATCTATCAAATAAGAGCGACCACGCGAACTCGTATAACATAAAAAGAGATATGAAAGAGAGAGGCTCCCTTAACAATAAGAAAAATACAACCCTCACTCAAGCAATAAGAGAAAAAGTCCCAAAACTCATAATGAACTAGAACTACGTAGCTTTCATTCTCTAAGATCCTTGGAGATACATAGGATCAGGGGAAACCCCTATTGAGCTCACATCTAAATCATCCCTTCTAATTAATTTAAGGGTCTTGTTAACTAATGCATCTGGGACACTCTTTAAAAATTCTAAATAGTAAAATTATTCCATAAAAAAAGTCAAATGTTTCAATTTCCAATACATTGATTACAAAAAATTTCAAAAAAAGTTATTTTTTAAAAGTCTTAAAGAGTGCCTCGGAGGCACTCATTAACATTTCCCTTAACTTAAAACTAAGCCTCTCCCATCACCATAGAAGGGAGAGTCTATACTGATGTACTCACCGCAAGTACAAACACAAAGAAGATTTATATAATAATAACGAATTAAAACATTAATTTAGCCTCTTAATTATTCAATTTACTTCATTTTAATGCTTAAACAAATTTTTCTATAATAGAGTTATATTGTCGTTGTTATTAAAAAAAATTTGTTGTTATATTTGTTATATAATTGTTGTCATTGAGAAAGATAAATATGGATCGTTGAGTTTGTTACATTTAAAATTCACATACATCTATACTTGTATTTTAATCTCTCTCTCTCTCTCTCTCTATATATATATATATATATATCATAAATTTTATATAAAACATCGTTTGTAATTTACATATATGTATACCAAAATTCTATAAAATATCGTTGATAATCTACACGTGTCAGGACAATAAAAAGAGCGGAAAGACGGAGATGTGAGTGCCTAGTAATAATAAAACTTTTTTCCACACCATTTTTTTTATAAACGTGATTTCATAGGCCAATATTTGTCATTATTCTATCATAATAAACTTCAGTTTTTTTTGTCAAGCGATAAACAACAACTTTATTATTAAGGTAAAAAAAACTTCAGTTTCCGTTAAAAAAAAACTGCAGTAGCTATAATTTTCAGCAGAAAGGTGATCTTCGAAGGAGTTAATGAAAGGGTCGTTTGCATGGTTCAGGGTGATGGTACTGAGGATAGATCTTATCTTGGGTATATGGTGAATGAGATCCAATCTCTGATTGCTCATTTAGACGCTTGTCCCATAAGGGCACTTACTCTTTTATTTCTATGATGATGATATGATAATATGGTTTAAAAAATTAATGCATGGTTTTGTCCTAAGCACAAATGTCTAAAAATTGTAGCTTAACTCTTCTATCATCTTGTCCTCAGCACAGATGTCCAAAAAAGAAAGCAAATTTTGTCTTGGAATGAAAGAATAGTTGCATAATGCATGGTTTGTCACTAACATGAGTTAACTCATATAGGTTATACTTCAACGTGAGTTAACTCACGTTACTTATACCGAACATGAGTTAACTCACGTGGAGGTATTTTAGTCGGTTCAGGTGAGAGTGAACAAATTTGTATGGGAGAAGAGCAATTTTCTTAGATTTTTTCATAGGAATGGTAACATTGTAGCACACAATATGGCCTAACTAGCCCATCCTGATCCTAACAGGATTTGGATGGAGGAGGTGCATATAACAGTTAATGAGGTGTACTTTCATGATTTAATGGAGTAATTAAATCTCGTCTTTTTATAAAATAAAATAAAAAGCAAGTGGGAGTAGGTCATGGTTTTAATTAAGAAAGAGATTTATATCGATAAAAAATGATTTGTGATATTTTTGAATAAATTTATAAAATTAACCTTTAGTTGATAGTAGTTTAAAATAGTAGATCATGGTGTTTTTGTCAAAAGCAAATGAGAGTAGACTTCCTAACTTATTTCTTCATATTTTTAGGTGGAAGTAAGTTAGCAAACATATATATATATATATATATATATATATATATACACACACACACACACACACACATATACATGAGGCAAGATCCGTTGATACCAGATGTAAGTTATTAGACTTACACCAATTCCCAACCATTAATTCCAATTAATCAAGTAGTTAATAATTCACAATATATCCAATTAAATAAAACCCATAAACAGTGACACATGTGATTCCTCTCTTTCATCTCTTTAAGGGTGCCGATCATTGATAATGTTGTCATTCCGTCTCTTTAATTTTCTGTAATCATTAGATAGTTTTTTCTTTCCATGCTATTTTTCCAAAGACCTTCTACATAAACTATTTATTTTAAGGATTTGCAATTTGTGTGGTTTGTTGAATCTCAATTAGTAGGGGTTGAACCATCTATCAATCATTGAGATAAAATTATAAAATGTATCAAGGTGCTACAGAATCTCAACATTAGTGAAATGAAATTCCTTTTGTTCGATTATGCCTCAGACTCGCAATTTCTTGTTTATGACAATTGAAATAACCCTCAAATCTTGATTTTTATCTTCTTCCAGAATTGTGGATAATTCTTTTTTATTTGTTATCACAAAATAAATTCAAATTGAATTATTCAAATTGAATTACTATCATTGTCTTATAAGATGGTGACATGATGTTCTTCCGGAAAACATTTATTCAAGGGAACAAGTTTGGTAGGCGAGTAAAATTTAGAGAAGAGGAATAACATGTGCCACCGTTTTTAGTTTTTATTTAATTGGATATATTGTGAATTATTAAGCACTTGATTAATTGCAATTAACGGCTGAAATTTAATGTAAGTTTAATGACTTACACCTAATGTTAATTGATTCTGCCTCTATATATATATATATATATTATCATGATAAAACTATATAAAAGAAACGTTAAGTTAAGTGGTTTGTTTGTTTTGATTTTGGTCCCTTATACGTCTTTGATTTTTTGTATACAAAATGCTAAAATTATCATGCGAAATACTAAAGACAGCGAAACAAAACTCACGACCAAATCAGGAAACGCTATATGATTTTCTCAATTTATTTTACTCTTTTTTTCCTTTAAAACATGAGATTCATTTCTGTTACCTCTTTAAACGCAATTTTTCTCTCTACTATTCATTACTGATCTCTACTCTTAATTAAAAATAACGGTAGAAAAGGAAAAAAAAAGAGTAAGTGATTCATCTTTTCACTAATTCTTCATCATATTATCTTTCTTGTATTTTCCCTTTACATTACATTGAGACGCAATGATCTATTTGTACTTCTTGTTAATAAGTTAAATTATGATGAGTTTTTCTATTATGTGTAAATTTTCACAAGTTAAGAAGTTTAAAATAACAACATTGTCTTGAAACTTGTTCATTTTATATATGGCGATTTCTACGGTATACTTGATCTTTAAATAATAGCTAAGTAATTTTTTTTTAAATAAATAAATTATTTTTTTATCATTTACAATTAAAATAACCAAACCTTATTTATTAATTTTTTTTGTGAAATAAAATCGAATTTTTGTTACTTATAATTTTGAATATTGATTATTTTTTACAATAAAATGTAAAAAGTTACTATGATTCTAATAAGATAATGAAATTGAGTGTTTTCTTATGAAATAATATTTTTTTAAATATAAAGTCAACAAATAACTTTGTATTTCACTAAAATGATCATTATTTGATTGATTTAGGAAACAAATGTACTGTAGAAGCTTTCATATTATATACACAAAACTAAGTTTAGAGTGAGAAGGTTTGTTTTGGGTGAATTTTTGGGTTAAGAGTGTTGCTAAACGTGTGGTGGGAGGAAGAGTAAATGGACAACAATTGTTTTTTGGGTAGTAGTTCTTGAGAGAAAAAAATAAATAAGTGGAGAGAAACTTGAGAAATGGAAAGGAGCGGTTGATTAAAAAAAATTGTAACAAGCCGTTCATGAATATTCGTGAGACATTCTTTCGCATTATATAGCAGCATAGCTCAATTATCATAGTAGGGATTGGACTCATGATACCAAAGTCATAATCACACTGCCTTACCACTACGCTGGATGCAAATGCTTGAATATTGATGTAAATGTTAATATATATAATATCAGTTAGGTAAAAAAGATGAAAATTTTGGAACTTTGGGGAGGCCTGTCATAACCTAGCATAAAATATCTTTTTTTATATTTTTTTTTGGATAATATTCTCGTGTGGCTATAGTCCAACCTTATCTAGATCTACTCCTGCTACAGGATATACCAAATAATAACAAAAAATGCTAACAAGTTATCTAAGAGCACTTGCCAAAGATTCAAAATATAATAATAATGTCTAAAAATTGTGTGGTCAACTTTTAAAGTTTAAAAAAATAATGATCTTTAATTATAAAATTCATTATATTTTTTTCTCTCCTTTCTTAACAATGCACATGATTATGCAGGAAGCAATCAAAATCAAAACGCCTCAATCCTACAAGTAACCAGCACGTTGGCTTTCACCATGATTCTATGAATTTAATGCTAAGCTGCGTCAAACTGTGTCTCCACGATAATAACTCGATTTTAGTTAATTACTATTACTATACTCGTGTTGGCAAGTTATACTTTTTTATTCAATTGAAAATCAATGATCGACACAACCTGGTTGTCTCCATATCATGTTTGCTTTTGAGATAGTCAGAGTTCTAGAAGGTTGGTGTTGCAGGGAAAATAATGTACAAAAGTTAAAAATGGAAAGTGCATGATGGTGTGGTGTGCATACAAAAGAGTTTTCTATACTGTCTTAGAGTATTAACACAAAGAAGATTTATATAATAAAAATGAAATAAACCATTAATTTAGCTTCTAAATTATTCAACTTACTTCTATTTAGTGCTTAAACTATATACATAAAAAAATGGTCTTTAAAATATATCAAATTCTTTAATTTAGTCCTTAAAATATATAATAATATGTAAATTTCTCAATAAAAGTTGATTCATTGTTGTCGATATGATGACATCTTTAGTGGATGATCCGTTAAAAAAAATCCATATGTAGTTTTAGTTAAAAATGTATATATTTTTAAATGATTTTTTATTAAAAGAAAATTCAAATTCAAATTATTTAGGATTCTTCAACCTCTTTCAATAACCTTTTTCAAATCTATAAATTCAACAAGAAAGAAAGAGTGGTGAAGACCATAGATCCTGCTATGATAATATTGAACTCTTCCCCTCTAAAGTTAGAATTCAAGCAATTTAAACCGTTCAACAATCGATATTGTTCTAAGTTATAGAATTTTAAAGTGTTTTGTTTCGTAAGTTAGAAAACTATAAAATTGTAAATGGTACGAGAGTTAACAGGAAAATGAATATGCTGGGATTAAACTGCACCAACCAAATTTATATGTATTCTTGTGATTAGTATTGCATATTCTAGTTATCACTTGATATTCTCACGTATTGCTCGGCAAACATTATTCATGTCCAAATAAGCTCGTGGGCTCAATCATATCTTTTAATCGACGATTTCGCATCCTATTAACTGATATGATAGTATTAAGACTCAATACTTTTTGTGAATATTAAACCTAAAACTATTTCTAGAATTTAGAGTTCAATAGATATTATTCTAACCTAGATTCAAAAGGTATTTTTCAATAACAATTCAAATCCATAAGATTAAAAGAATAGAAAGCAAGAATAACATCAATATCATGAGATAATAGAATCATACAATATCCTATTAAACTTACAAAGATGAGAAGAAAAGAGATGGAATGACATCAAGTCTTAATTTCTCAATGATCTTGTGAATCCACCTTCAATCCTTGTTAGATCCTTGTTCTTTGATGATTTCTCTGTGTTTCCCTGTTTTTCTCTCTCCCAAAATGACATAATATCTATGTTATGAGGTTTGGGGCTATTTATATACTTTCTGAAAATTTGCACCGTGGCTTGGCCACGCCCAAACTTGTCGCGGCGAGCCCTCTCTATGGCTCGTGAAGCTTTTTCCGCCCTTGCTCGCCATGGAGAAGGCCAGGCTCACTTAACCATGCCCTATTTTATGGAAATTTATGCTATCTGACTTGCTTCACCGTGAGCTCGTTGCAGGCTTACCGTGGCGAGCCTTATGGCCATGACCTGGTTGTGACCATGGTGACAACATCTGATTTTCTGGCTTAGCCACAGATTGGTGGCTTAGCCACGATGCCAACATATGATTTTCTTCACTTTCTTCGATCTAAGTCCCTTCGCAAGCAAACTTCTACATAAATGGTTGGCATTAGATATAAAACGCACATATTTCTATTTTTCTATAAATTTGAAGCTTTTACATGGATAACTTGGAAAACAAGTTAATAAGTGTCTTAATTATACAAGTGATTTATCCAATTTCTGGAACTTATCATAAAAGCAAGACATAATCACAATTACACAAGTTAAATAGTTCGACCTTAGAGGTGAAAGTTGGAGATCATATCATACAAGTTACACAGTTTAAATATCTTGGGCTCATAGTACAAAATAACAGAGAAATAAAAGCAGATGTAAATCATTGTATTCAAGTTGGATGGTTAAAATGGAGAAGAGCTTTAGGTGTTTTATGTGATACAAACATATTAACGATGTCACACCAGCAATGTTTTATGGAACAGAGGCGGTTATGAACCAACATGAGAATAAAGTAAGTGTGCCGAGATGGGGATGTTGCGTTGGATGTGTGGTAAGACTAGACGAGATCATATTAGAAATGACAACATTGTAGAGATAGTTGTGGTAGCACCTATAGTATAAATATTGTGGAAAACAGGTTTAGCAAGACTAGACAGGATAATTTTAGAAATGACAACATTGTAGAGATAGTTGTGGTAGCACCTATAGTATAAATATTATGGAAAACAAGTTTAGGTGGTTTGAACATGTAGAGAGAAAACATGTAGATTATGTAGTAAGAAGAGTATATCAAATAGAAGATAGTCATATTACAAGAGGTAAAGGAAGACCTAGAAAAACTATTAGGAAAGATTTATAGATTAATGAGTTGGATCTATATATGGTTTATGATAGAAAAATATGATGTATTTCGGTCCATGTAGTCGACCACACTTAGTGCGATAATGTTTGGTTGTTGTTGTTATTGTTGTCATCGCTTTTGGAAGCATAACTCATGCTCAACAACAACTATTATTTCATTTTATGATCAACTGCACATTTATTAGTCTATGATATAATTAACTTCCCGTCCATCGCACGGGTCCAAGTACTAGTTTATTTTATTTAAAAAAAAAATCGTTAATTTAGTAGGCGTGACACAAATTTTTTAGTAAGAAAAAATTGTTCAACGTGCACACAATTATTAAGTTAGTGGGCCCAATATCACTTATGAAATCATAAGGGATATCTTATAACTTATGCAGATGTTAGAGCCGGTCCAACGTATTTGTAAATCTAAAGTGAATTTTAAATTGAGTTCTTTTGAGTGTATTGACAGAGAAACAGAGAAATTTCAAACATAAATTGTGTAACTTTATTTGATACATTATATTGAGTCTGTAGCAGTTTGAGACAACCTAGAGGTGCAACAAGCAGGAAAACTGAAGATTTTGAAAAGTACTGCATCGTGACACGATTTGGGCACCGTGTCACGATTTCCTGACCAAAATTTAAAAGTCTTGAATTTAAAAGTATCACTGCCTATAAAATCGTGTCACGTTGGCATAATGTGTCACGATTGAGAAACTAAATTTGGAGAATCCTAGGGCTTTAATATGAAATCTTGTCACGATTTTAGGTGCATCTATTGCCTATTTAAGCTGAATTGTTTTCAGAAAGAAGAGTTCTGAATTTTGGAGATCTGACACACGATTTTGATACCAGTAGACTAAAGAGGTGGTCATTCCATCCAACTCATAGTCAGTTTATGTATGTTTTAATTCTTCAATTGATGATGTTATTTGTAATTTATATTATGTGATGACAGTCAGTCATTCACTATTTTTAGAGTCATTTTAATTAAGTTTTTAGTTTATTTTTATTAGTTTAATCTTTAATTCATAGTTAATTTGAATAAATTCTACTTTTTCATTTATTGAGTCAATTATGTGTATGATCACTATTATTACTAGCCACATAATCAAACAAGAGCTAGACATGATATTCTTTTATTGTTGACTATAAAGAAGAGGCTAAAAAGAAACATGGGTATTGGAGGAAAGAAAAAAAGAGAAGTGGGCTTCTGTGTGTTGTTACTAATTAACCTGAAAGAAACAAATGGGAGAATTAGGTTTCATTACCTATTGGCATATAAATATAAGAAGCAGCTGCATAAGCTTGGAATCATGTTTTGGAACCAAGAAGGGACACGGATCACGAAGCAAGGAGAAGTGGCAGGAGGTTATATCGCATGCATAGAGGCCAAAACATCACGAAGCAAGGAGAAGTGGCAGGAGGTTATATCGCATGCACAGAGGCCAAAACATATCAAATTGAAGAAATTCTCATGATTAAAACCTTGTAATTTCTTTTATTAATATTGCTTGATCTTTTATTATGAGTTGCTAATTTCCTTTTGATTAGGTCATGAGATGAATCTGATGTAACCTGTTTGAACCATGATGCTATTAAACTCTATTTCATATATGAATATTAATCTAGTTTTATTCAATTCAATTGTTCTTAATGCTTTTTATATAATGATCACATATAAACATGAATTCGTGAGAATGAATGACTACTGACCATAGCTTTCAACTTAGACCTAATTGAATTGTTCAAATAAACAGGGTTAGTATAGGAATGGATAATCGTTTATTTGTGATATTAGGTTAACGTTCTTAAAACCTTCAAAGAATATTAGATCACCTAAGGAATTAGGGACTGTAACCTGAGAAGAGGGTCCTAAGTCAAGTGATTGATTAAGGCTATTTTAGTTAACCATCGTGAAACTAGATGAGTATTCATAGGAAATAGGTGCAGTGTTCCAGACAAGTGAAATCAGAGGATTCGAATGACCTAGTCTCATCTCTCCATATATTTTCCAAAACTATCTTATTTTATGTTATTTACTTTTTATGCACACAAACCTATTGCCTCGGGCACTTATCAAATTTACACATCCTAGATAGTAACCTTATTGCTAAATTGAGATTAACACAGTCCTCATGGATACGAACTTATAAATTTTATTACCTCGATAGTTTTAGTACACTTGCTAAAAGTCTATCATTATGAGTAGCTAAATCTCTCAGAGATTGAGCCTGAGATGAATATGATGTAATCCTGTTTGAAGCATGTGGCTGTGAAACTTTATTGCTTGTGAATATCAATCTAGTTTTTTCAATTCAATTGTTCTTAATGCTTTATGTATATTTACACTATATATCATGAATTAGTAAGATTGAATGGCTACTGACCATAGCTTTTGACTTAGACCTAATTGAATTATTCAAACAAACTAGGTTAATCTAGGAATAGAATAATCGTTTATTTGTGATATTAGGTTAACGTTCTTAAAACCTTCGAAGATTATTAGACCACCTAAGGAATTAGGGGATGTAATCTGAGAAGAGAGTTCTAACTCAAGGGATTGATTACAACTATTTTAGTTAACCATCGTAAAACTAGAGAAGCATTCCTAGGAAATAGGTGCAGTTTACCAAACAAATAATCACAGGATTCGAAAGACCCGATCTCATATCTCCTTATATTTTCAAAACAACTTTTATCCAGCTTATTTATTTTTTATGCAATCAACCCAACTGCCAAGGGAAACCCTCCAATTTTACATATCCAAAATAATAACAATAATGCTAAAGTGAGATTAACACAATTCTCGTGGATACAAACTTAAAATTATTACTTCAATAGAACTAGTACACTTGCTAAAGATCTATCACTTCATTTGACTATCAATCGAATTAAGCACAAAAATGTTTCAAGAATTTCACTTGTGAAAATATATTTAAAGCGAAAAAGATTTGTTGGCCTAATATGAGGTGTAAATAATTTGGGGGCTTAAAGCCCTTGCTTTAGTGGCAGCCCCCTTAGGTCGTCCCAACCAGAAGTCTTGAATTTGCATCAAGCCATAGAAGTTGAACAATAGTAAATCTCTTGAGATATGTCTTTACCATCATTTGTGGTCCTACTAGAATCGAGTATTTAGTTTACAGAAATAACTTGTGTAACAAGTTAGTTACACTATTACTATAAATATGTAAGGAACACTCGCATTTAATCAATGAAAGATCATTCTTTCATTCAATTGTGATATACATAATATGGTATTAGAGTTTAGTTCAAGATTCATTGCACCACTTGCTCTTAAATTTTCGATATAGCACCACCCACTATTTATATGCATGCACCAAACCCAATTATATTGGGCGCGGTTGTCTATTGATTTTGCTACATTTTATATGATACCTGATTTTGGCACATTTCATATTTTATTCCATTGACTTTAGTAGAATTTTCTTATGTAGTTATGTGTAATTTGATTTGATAAATCACACATTCAAGGATGCAACATAGATAACTCAGTTTATTTTCCTTCTCACACGCAAACTAAGGTTGAACCACTGAAGCTACGAGAAAAGAAAACACAGGCCTGTCTGTTCTCATGGCAGAAGCGGCAGGATTGAGATGGTGCTCTCAGTGGTTAAACGAGCAAAATATGAGCAGCATTGTGATCGAAAACTCGGAGAGCATGGATGGATTCAACGTGGGGTAATGGGGTCAGCCGACCCACTTGCCTCCACTTGTTTATTGTATTTTAAACCTAAAATTAGATATTATGCAGTTTGATCTCACTTATATAGTATTATTATCTTCAGATAGTCCATTCCTAACACTATAAAAAATTATAAAATTAATAAGATTCTAATGAGTGTTCTAAGAGTACGAGTTAAGAAAACAAAAAAAGTAATTTTTTTTCTCTAAAAAGTTGTTGTAATTATTATATCGTAACGCTTATTTTTAAGATAAAATTTTCTTTTATGAAATCTTTAACCAATTCTCTTGGAGCATATTATTAGCAAGACCATAAAACTACTATTATATTATAAACTATTCTTATATTTATTGAAAAAGGCTCTATATCTGACATTGGTCGTTGAAAAAATAATTAATTATGGTTATATTTTTTATACTAGCCGAGACCTTTTTTTTAAAAATATCAACATTTTAGAGCAATTATAAACATAATTTATATAATTTTTGCACGTTTACGTGTTTATATAGTTTTATATAAATTTTTATGATTTAATTTTGATTCTATTTATTAAAATTTCTGGATCCATCACTGTCAAAACAGTGGTAAAGTGCTTGCATGGAAAACAACGTGTTGATGCAATTGATTTGATCATTGTTGACTTTTTAATTGGATTTGTTAATTAAGTATGTGTGAACATTAATGCAATTGCTGTAAAGAAAGAGCGAAAAAAAAAAGGCTGCTTATGGCTTTATTGGAGTTGCTAGAAACTTAGGCTCTAATCTATGGTGGGGAAATGTCGACCCAGAACCAATATCTTCTGTCATTTGTACTGAATCTTCCACTGTTGACTGAATAAGATACTTACCAAAAAATAAAAAGACTTGACGTGGATCCTCGATCCAATTTTCAGATTGCACCCAAACAAGATTGTCAAAATCGAGATTTTGCTTCATGTCGAAAGAAAAGAGTAAAATCGAAAAATCAAAATCAATATCGAACGATTTTACTCAATTACTTTTGTATAATCGATATAAAAAATCGTAAAATCTCAATCAAAATCGATGAAGTTTTCCAAAACAAAAATAATGCAAAATATATGTTATAAATTGTATATAGTCATAAATGACCCAGTTTAAAGTCCACAAAATACTAATACACAAAATGACAAATAAAAACCGGATTAACAGTGTTTACCCCTTTGTAATATAGGTCATTTTCGGTTTATCCCCTGCATATTTTTTTAGATTCCATCCTTGTAATTTGAAGATTTTTTGTTTTGAACCTTTATGAATTTTGACTGTGCAGAATCGATGATATGGTTGAGATAAACCGAAAATTTGCTCAAATTACAAGGGGGTAAACCGAAGTTGCTCAAATTACACGGAGCGAAAGTACCATAAATTTTGTAATTTGCTGCCATGAAAATCCAAAACCTAAGAATCTTCAAATTACAAGGACGCAATCTAATTTTTTTTTTACAGGGATAACCTAAAAATGACCTATATTACAGGGGTAAAACACTATTAACAAAAAAGAAATGGACAAAATCATTCAAAACCCTTTAAACACCTGCAATTTTGTATGAATTTCATGATTTTGATGCAATTTTACTACGATTTTCTCTATTTTGGAATTATGCTGTGAATTTGAGTCGTTTAAGGTGAATAAAGTCACAAAATCCTGAATTTTAAGATTTAAGTCGGATTTTGACAATAATCCACCCAACTCTAATATCATGTCAAATAGACTTGAATCCCACTCTCTTCATAGAGAGGGCATCTAATCACATGTACATGTAACAACTCAATATACTTCGCAATGACTTCAATGCGAACAATTCCAGTCATGCATTGCTCTCTTCGTGGTTCTTAGTTTTATATTTTTAAGGACATATTAAATTAAAGGAAAAAGATACATGGACCATTCTTTTCTGTACACCCCTATATACACCCTCCACGTGGTTTTTATTTAATTTTTTTTTCAAGTAATGATACATAGACATCCTTAAGTGGCAATACACCTTTGGACACCCACACAAAAATCGGACACGTGGTCATATGGACCCCACACAAGCACACTTTCTCTTTCATCTCATCTTGTCTCTTCCCAATGCATGGGGTGTACAAGGGTGTATGGGAATAAAGGGTGTCTATGTTACATTTTCCTTTTTTTTTTTCTGTCTTTCTCTTTCTCACATTGCTCTCTCTTCAGCTCTGTTCTGCCATCTATTTGCCCCTAATCCAATGGCTGAGAGGTAAAGTAAATAAAAAAAACAATTTAAAGAAGAGAGAAATACTACAGGCGTGTCCTTCGTCTTCAGTTCCATGACGACTCTGCTATCCATTTTTCAGAATTTGCACACAAATTTGTAGCCATAAAGCATGTATCTTAAAATCTCCATTCAAAAACTTATGCCACACAAATCCCGTTTATTCACCAATGGATTAAATTAAATTAAATTAAGAATCTTAAAATGATAGAATTTTGAGAAATTTGTAATTGAATTGAATAGAGGGGAAAAAAGAAGAAA
>Ga0315915_1001812_pt1 | contig 26405 bp, 14 predicted proteins | sample MpolbnodulesMG_FD_207738 | JGI IMG/M metagenome (GOLD analysis project Ga0315915, IMG submission 207738) | Medicago polymorpha root nodule microbial communities from Los Angeles, California, United States - branched nodules | ecosystem: Host-associated > Plants > Roots > Nodule | place: USA...
TTTTTGTTGTTAATCTAATGTTCATAAAATTCATACAATAAAAGTAATTTTATATTTTATTTAATTCATTTAACTCATACATTATTTATGATTATGCAATTCATACAATTGTTTCACAAAAATCAATAACATTTTTTTAATATTAAAATAACAATTACACATTGTTATGATCATACAACAATTCAGTTGTTGTGGTCATACAATGGTTATGAATTGTACATGACCATTCAAGTTCAATACAAATTAATTCATACAATATTAATGAACTTAACAATTGCATGTCCATACATTTTATTCTAATTGATCATACCATTGGTGAAGACACAACAAGAATTGTTATAAATATTTATCATTGTAAATCATGAATAAACTAATTTACTATAAAAGAAAAATTAGTCTTCTTACTTGCCACTCCTTTATCATTTAATTTTTTTTCTTCTTTTCACACGAGTTTTTTTGTTATAATTTAAAAAAATTTATTCAATATTTGTTTACAATTTACTTTTTTCTTCTTCTGGCAATGTAGTGCATTTATTTAGTAGTTGAACAATTAATTCCATTTTATAAATAGTGATATATTCGATAAAAATATAGTTTTATAAATAGAACATAATAGTGGGAACAAGTAGTTCAAGTTGTCGCCGTGAGCTCAACTCAGTTGGTAGAAATAATGCATAATATAAGCTTCAGCCACTAAACTATTTAACAAAAAAAAAAGTAGTCCAAATTTGAAGTCAAAAGTCAAACAGAGGCAAACATTGTTTTGAACAAACAATGTAATTTTATAGTGGAAAAAATATTGCTTTGGACGTGATACATTTATTAATTTAAAAACTAATTCAATTTTATAAGTAGTGATATGTTTTTCATGAACAATTTTGATATATTTGATAGGAATAAGTTAGTTCAAGTTTGAAGTCAAAATTGTTTTGAACCAACAATGTAATTTTTATTTTGGTTGAGGAAACCAACAATGTGACTTTATAGTGGAAAAAAATATTGTAATTTTATAGTAAAAAAAATATTGTTTTGATCCACCAAGGATAAATATTAGAAATAATAATAATATTCATAATCTATACCAAAAAAAAGTATATTTTTCATCATCTATGATTTAATTACTAAATTTAAAAGTTGGAATAAAAATGGTTTTATTTTTTGTTACTTCTTTCTCATTGTTTATTAATTGCAACTATTTGAAGAGACAATTGTATCTTTTTCAAAAATATTTGAGTAAAATTAATCTTCTTCATTTAAAAAAAATCATGAAGATAAATTTAATTTAATTTTTCAATATGGAGATAATATAATTGCAATTCATTCAATCTAGTGTGTGTGTATATATATAAAATAAAAGTCTATAACTTTAACATAGTAATCTAGTTATTAATAAAAAAATTGAGTATTTAAGGATATTAAAATAAAATTTTGTTTACTTATACGTTTCGACGAGTTGGTTTTAATTGAAAAATAATATACGCATAATAGTTTTAATATAATACATGCATATTTTTTTAATGCTTCCTATTGTTTTTTTTTTCTTTCTTGAATATAAAGGCAAGCTCTCATCTCTTTAAAAAAAAAAAGTCAAACCTTCACCACTGAACTGAAATCTGTTAAACATAAAATTTCTCTTTGTTATAAAGGCCAAGATATCAACAACGTTCATCATCTTAAAACACAAGGTTTATTGAAACCTTTTAACATAAAGTTTCCCTTTGATTGCTCAGACCAGAATATCAAGAATGTTCATCATCTTAAAACACGAGGTTTATTTGACAAATAAATATTTTGTTGAAGGTTCTTTGTCTCAGACCAAACTTCATTATGGGATTCACTTATCGATAAGAAATCCTAAACCTCTTAGTGGTGTACTTATCATTGGAGTTGAAAATATAACATACTATAATGATAAATATATTTACTTGGTGATCACACTGGGTTTCTTCGTTTACTTGTACTAACCTATGAAAATAAAAAAGTATGTGATGACACTTTTGTTTACTTATTTTTTATTAATAATATAATCAATTTTGTTTTGATTTTAGAAATAACCATTTGTTCTTGCATAAAGAAAAAAAAAAGTTTATTCTATTGTTAGTGGTTTCTTAGAGTTTATCATGTACATTTGTATTTCTTATGGTATAGCACTCAAAATTGAGCATATTGGGGAGACTTATTTTACATCTATATCATATCTCAATAATGAAATTGTCTACATTGGATCAATTTATTTGAAGCGTTGATGATTTTAGCTATATTTTTAGCTAAGTTTTTAGTTATTTTCTTTACATTTGAAGGCAAATTAGAAGTCAATTAGATGAGTTGTCAAAGATTTGAAGAACTTTTTGTATTGATTTCATTTGAGTCGTTGTAATTCAGTTTTATCCGAAATCATGCAACTCCACATGTGTTTTGAGTCTTTTTTAGTGAAAAATCGTGTAAATCGGCAAAACAAAACATTAAGTGAAGGATCGAGGATATGAAGATTGAAGATTGAAGTTCAATGGTTCTCAGAAGCATTAGAAGACAATACAAAGTGAACAAGATTAATTTGAAGTTCCAACAAGACAGAAGAACACTTGAAAAAGGGTCGAAAATTGCAATATTCGCACAGGAGGGGTTGCCTCATGAGCCCTTGCGCATGAGCCATGCACCCCTGCACATGGGACAACATTACATGTTGTTTCGTGCGCCCCTGCACATGGGACACTATTACATGGTCTCTCATGCGCCCCTGCACACCATCCATGCGCCCCGCACATGGTTGCTGTCAATAATTGCTATTTGCTTGTTTTCCAAACCGTTTTCACTCTCTTAATCCCTTAAGTAATGATGCACTATAAATAGAGACCCTTGCACACTCTTTTATTGATTCAGAAAGCTAGTAGAGTAGCGGTACAAAGCAATGATCAAGCACCAGGAGCTTTAAAGAGAGGATCTACCTCCTCCTCTTGTTTTGTAATGATGTCGGTTGTCATGTGCAACTAAACCTCTTGACTAGGGTTCCACGATGAACCCTGTCTTATTTGTTGGATTCTATTAATAAAGTTTTTATTCTGTTTATAATTTAAAATTTTTATTCAGTTAATAATCTAAAGTTTTTATTTAGTTTATAATATATGTCAATTTTTTATTTAGGTTAGCTTTTCTCTCAATTATTTTGGGTTAATTTGTACAAATAAATTTCTACTTTATAACACGATAAAGTTTTTAATATTGTAGGATGTCAACTGGTACCTCAGTTGAATCATTGGAATGTTCGCCACAAAATGATGGAGAAGAGTGTATAACTTGATTGAATCCTATCATTTATTTAGGGGAAATTTTGGGGCATAAGTTAAGAAACCAAATGTGGAAAACTTTTCTTGAAACTTGTACATTCAATATCTTAAAAGTTACAAAAGTTATATTTTCAATATAAAATTTATTTTTAATTTTTATTTTAAGCTCCTTAACTTGTGTCCTAAGGGCACAAGATAACATGACCCTTTATTTAGATGCAAATACAAATGAAGAACTACCGGTTAATGAAGCAACAACAGCAAATGAAGAAACGTTGAAAACAACAACCTTGCCATTCGAAAGGCCAAGAGACAGAAATCTTCTCACTTCAAATAGGTAAATTATTTATCTTTCATTAAACTGATAAGAAGCTATTGTGGAACTAATATTACCACGATTGTTTGCTTTGATGCTCATTATTTTTTACCACAAAACTATAACACCACAAAACAACAAAACTTTTAAGAATGGTGCAGCTATGTTTTTCCAACAACATTTGGTTTTATGGGCAACAATTGGTATTATGCTCGTTGTTCTTTATCTCAAAACTAGAAGATTGGTGGAAGATATAACTAAGATTAATGGAAGATATAAATAAGATATACTTGCTCGTAAGACCTTTTTGGCAAGGGCTTTTGCACCGAGGTGTTGTCCGCATATGCCATCATGAGTTTCGGCCAGGGCTTCCTGGACCTCGTTTGGTCCAAGACATTTGATTAGGGAATGTGAAAACCTTTTTTGTAAAGGGTTCCTTCCACTAGAGTAAACGAGTAGGCTCTTCGTTTTAGATCGTCCTTTCGTTGGGATCTGAGGGGAGTTCTCCACTAGTGATATAGCGAATTAAAGGTCCCCGCCAATCTTGGATCTCAGAGAAATATGATCTAAATTCTTATTTTTTTTAATGACACCAACAACATTTTTTTTTATAGAAAAGTTGTTTAAGGGTACTAAGATAATGAAAAGGTAATTATATATATACTCATCTAGTTTGTTACACTTTTTTTTTTTTGGTACAGGTTTGTTACACTTTCTAAAGGATAAAGGAAAGTAAAAATTGAACATATGTATACTCATATTGTGTTTGTTAAACTTTTATTTTAATATTTGAATTTACTCTTATATATCTGTTATGTGTTATTTGTATTGAAAGTTAAGGATAATTTTGTAAAGAGAAAAATGCAGTCCAAAAGAGCCAAAACATACTATTTTCTTTATGGGCAGAACTTAGATACAGTACCTTATGTACTGGTGGTACTATTCTCCCAATTATAATCATACGCGTGTCCTTTAACAATTAAAACAAATTAATTATTATTTGTTCGGTCATCCTCTCCAAATGAGTTATAGAATGCCACTCGCTTTCTCCTTACTACGCCCCTCCACGTGGTTCTTCTTTTTCCATAAAGTCAAATTGCAATTTCAGTAAGTGAATGGCTCGCAGAAGAAACCACTGCTTCTTCTAACTGAGTGGCATCAGCACCGTCACTCATTTAGTCTATCTTCTTCTACCTTATAAAGTTTCAATTTCAATTTTGATTAATGGAGTTACTCTATTTTTTCTTTGCCTTCAATTTTTTGACTTTGTATACAAGTAAAATAGTGGAGTAAAATTTCAACCCTTTGCATTTGAACCATTTATTAGAACATTGAGGATGCCATTAATTGGATTTTGAAGGAGTAAGACAAACAAACAGTAACTTAAGTGGAAAAAAACCAGTCGAAAAACCGGGATGACAATTAAAATTATAGTGTATATGCCACGTGTTATTTTCTGATAGGGAACAGTACCACCAGCATATAAGGTACCGCATATAAGTTTTCTCCTTTCTTTATATATAGTATAGATTTTTGGATTATACTATCCAAAACCATATTTTGCCCAGATTATTAGTTAAATTTTCAAAACAACATTGACATATATTATTAAGTTGACATAATTGAAAATAAAAAAATAAAAAAGTTTGTAAAGAGACAAGATACAAATTCATAATAAACTGACATTTTTAGTAATTGATCAATAAACTCATAATATGTTTACATCTATACTATATATAAAGAAAATACACGAGTTTGAGCTGAATTTTTTTCTTTTCATGTTTACCCTTCATTTAAAGTATTTTACGTACTATTTTATTATTTTTATAACAATATTTAAATTATTAATTAAAAAATAGAAAAATATAATCAAAATGACAAAACTTAAGTGCAATTCCATAGGTACTGTTTTTACTGCTCTCCTATTAGAAATAGACACGTGTACTACTTGATATTTTAATTTTAACGTTGTTACCCCCTCGTTAAGTTGTATCACACCGCTGCCAAACTACACACATCCTTGGACATAATTAACGCAGTCATGTTGCAAGGCTTGCTCTACCAATTCAATTATTGAAGGAAGAAAGATTTCCCATGAGAGGTATTCTTCATGATTCACAGTTCCAGTTAACAAAACAAAAAACTCAATTTTTTAAATTGCAGAAAAATCAATGTTTCACTTTCCAAAAGGAAACCACTGTTAAAAGGACCAAAACTATTGTGAACCATTGTTATAAGTGCATTTGAAACATGATTAACGTCAGAAATTGGATGACGAGGGAATCGGAATCCGAACTCACTTCCATGAGAGGAAAAAGCGGCCAGATCTATTCACAATTACTCTGAATCTTGTCGCCGTAATCTTCCATCATGTCGTGATTCAAGACGAATCCCTTTGTATTTGCTGTCGGTGTGACAATAAACCTTATTTCAAATATTATCATCATCCACAAGAAGGAAGGATCTGTTTTCTTTTAGACAGAATGAAGAAGGCAGTGGAACTCAAACAGAGAAAGAATAGAGGAGTGGGTCAAACTAGGGGTGGACAAAAAAAAGATGTTTGACCCAAACCGTCAGGTCCGGAAAGCCCGTTGGTGTGCGGGTCGGTTCAAACGGATGGACCGGGTTCAACGGTCTAACAAACCCGGTTTAAGATGACTTCATACAGTCGGTTTCGGATTAATATTCTTTACCCAGCGACATCCATAATCGACCGATAGTATTAATATTTACTATTAAAATGCATGTAACAGGCTAACAACTATATCATAGCCACTTGTTTAGCCTTTCCCATCTTCTGTCACTTTTTTCTTTGGCTCTTTCTTTAGTTTTCTGACTCTTTTAACAGCTAGCTACATACATGTTACAGCTACATGCTTTAGTTACTATTTTTAACTATTTCTTTTCTCTCTGGTCTCTACACTATCAATTTGACTACTTCTTCTTCTAGTTCAATTTTTGGTTCTCTCATCATCCTCACTACGAGGAAGAATGCATGTTATGTTCATTTTTGCTTCCAGTCCAATAATTAGAGCAACTCCACGACCTCTTTACGCACAACTTTTCTTCCTCTCTTTTCTATCTCACATACACAACCCTTCTCTTCCTCCTGTTGCTATATTCCTAAAACAATTTTTTCTTAATCTTGAAGCTTCTGCATTTATTTCCTATATTCCGGATATCCGACAAACCGATTCGATCAAACCATCACCCGAATAACCCGTCATCCGACCTAACCGTCTAAGTAAATGGGCGGAATTGGATTTCATTTTATCATCCACGGTTGTCACTCGGATTGGGATTTTTGAACCGATGCCGACCCAATCCGACCGTTGTCCAGTCCTAGGTCAAACAAAAAGAGATATTATTGAACGGTGTTAAATTGAGTATTATATGAGTACACATGCCTATTTCTAATAGGAGAACAGTAAAAACAGTACCTATGGTACTGTACTTAAGTTTTGTCCTAATTAAAATACCCCACTACAATTGAAACAAAATTAATTACTTTAAAATAAAAATATATAAAGAAAATAGAAGATTTTTTGGTTGATTTTTTCATTATTTCAATTATACGCTTCCACTAAATATTATTTACAATGAAATTGAAAAAGATAAGCATGATTAGCTACAACAAGTCACAAACATTTATACATATAATTTTAATCAAAATCCAAATTTAATAAAAAAAATTATTTATAATTTACACACATTAACACAATAAAAAGAGTAGATAGACGGGAATGGAGTGCTCATCAACCGCTAGTTAACTTAATCTATATGTATGTATACTATATATAAATAAAACAACCCCTTTCGGCTCTTTTGGGCTGAATTTTTCTTTTCAAAAATGCCCTCAATTTTCAATACAAATAACACATGTAATAAATAGATAAGAATAAATTTAAATATTAAAATAAAAGTGTAACAAACACAAATATTTTTTTTTGTTAAGCAGGGAGAAAGACAGACATCAGGAGACCACACTGACATCCCAACTAGGTTGGCACCCCGGGAAGCCTCCGTCCTATGCCCGCCAAACTCTAAAATTTTATTAAAAAAAGGGGAAAAAATATATACAAGGAGAGGGGGGGACTAGGCCAAAATCCTCAAAGAAAAAACAAAAGAAAACATAAAAAAACCAACTACGAAAATCTATAGTTGGGCAAGCCAATTCTGTTTCGATAGAAATCCATATGCAACTCCGCTAGAAACGTGTCTAACCAAACAGAACCCTGAACTCAGACATTCCAATGTAACAGATTCATTAGGCAGTTGGAGGATCACCTCCCTTTGAATGGGTTTTATAATGCGGCTTTCTGAGGACTTATTTTTTCATAGCTTGCTGCTGCTTCTTTGAGAGTTCTTGCGTAAATCCTTCTGCAACGGTCTGTTGGTTGTATTCTCGGATTCTAGCCCATAATTCCAAACCACTCTGTATGTTTTTGCTAGGATGTGTTTCGTGCTGCGCAATAGGAACAACATCATGGGGGGCGCTATCTATCAAGTTAACATCAATATCCACATTTGCTGAAGAGGTAGCCATTGCGGAGCCGACAGTGTCTGTAGGTGGTGAAATCGTGACTTGATGGTCTGTTGTCTGCTCTGCTGCCATTTCAATTTCAGTATCAACAAGATCAGTTGCTGAAGCTTCTTCAAAACTTGGTGTAATATCATTAACTGGAGAAACAATCTTTTCTTGTGCATCAAAGTTCTCAACATTTTCAATATTTTCAGCAGCGTTTCCAGCATTAGAAACAAGGGGCAATTGTACATCCAATCCCTCCTCATCAGTGGTGTGTTCCTCATTATGCTCATCAAGCGTCACAAGTTCTAACACGGGAATCTGCTTAGGAAGCGTCCATTGAGGAATATTATCCGTGACATCTTTTGCTGTCGTACCTTCAGTAACCTTATGCATCACCTCCATGGCTGAAACTTGTTTAACCACAGGGACATATTGACTTGAAGAAGAAGCCCCTTTGTCACCGCGAGGCTGCTGTGACACATTCTTAGGACCGGCTGCCACCTTGGATTTACCTCGATTCTCTTTGTTCATGTCTGGGTGCAGCCACTTACATGTCGTTACATCGTGCCCAATAACATAGTAGTGGTGACAAAAAAAAAGGACAACGTTCATATTGTACTTCTACTTTGAATGCAAACCCCTCCCGTTCCACAAGGATTTCATCGAATATCTTCTTCGAGAGGTCAATATCCACTAAGATGCGGGCATAATGACCAAACGCCCTTTTACGAGTCGTAGCATCAATAGAAATAGGAGTACCAATGACACTAGCTATTTCCTTAAGGGTTCGTTCACGCCAATACTCCTGGGGCAGAGCGACAAGTCGAATCCATAAGGAGGCGTGAGTTTATTTCTGAGTATCATGATGAAAGTCTTTCGTCCACTGAGAAAGACGAAGCAGACCCGGTTGGAGAGAAACACTACCCGCAACCCAGATACGAGTAAGATCAGTCGGATTCTGAAAGAAAAAAACATAGAAAGCACGTCCGAGAGGGACCAACTTCCATTCATGCACCATTTTCCAAATTTTGCCTAATTTGGAAGCCAAGTTGCGCGCCATATAGGGTTTGTCGCCCTTAGACAATGTAATACGACCCCGTAAAGCATACCGGCAGTCAGCTAGGCCTTTTGTGTATTCATCTTGGCCAATTTTAATTGAGAGTGTGTCGCCCTTTAGGCAAGGAGTTGGAAGAGGAGTATCATTGACAACACTGTATGAGGTACCTCTTAACACCGTAGCAAAGGATTTGGGTAGAGGTGTTACATTCTGATCAGACACGGTAACCGCAAGCGAGGAGCACACAATACTTTGAGAGGGTGGAGCCTGAGAAAGCGCCAGTGGAGATGGAATTGGAGGGGCTAGTTTCGCCTGCCATCGAACATGGCAGACAGGGAGAGAAGAACACCACGGCTTGGAGGAATCAGTCAATAGATTTTAAGACACACGATTCTAAGTGCATCAGCGAACAAATTAAAACTTTGAGGAAAAGCTTACGTGATTGGAAAGGGAATGATTCCTTCAATTTGAAAAGCACCCAAGCAATGATAGGCCACCACAAATTTAATAAGCAGCAACCGAATGGATTTCTATGAGATATATGGAAGAAAGAATGAATTGCAGCGCCGCTAAGAGAACCCTAGCAGAGCCCAATTCTCTCAAACACAAATATTCAGTTTTTCCTTTATCATTTAAAAAGGTGTAACAAACTAGATGAGTGTATCTATATTCACTTTTTTATTATTCCAATTATACCCTTAAACAACAACTTTTTCAATAATAACGATTGTTATTGGATCCTTAAAAAAAAATTGTTGTTTGTTGGTGTCATTAAAAAAATAGGAATTTAGATTATATAATTTTTTATATTGTTAGTTTCATTGAAATAGATAATTATGTTTAGTTTGATTTGTTATAATTTGAAAGGAAAAAACATCTATATTTTTTACTTTTAATCAAAATTAAAATTTCATAAAAAAATTCCGTTCATAATTTTCAAACGTTACTACAATAAAAAGAGCGGAAAGACGGGCATGTGAGTGTCCGTCTTTTCGCTAGTTATATATAAAGAAAATACATCAATTTAGGATGACTTTTTCTCTTTTCAATTTTACCCTTCATTTAAAGTATTTTGTGTACTATTTTATCTCTTTATAATCTTATTTAAATTAATAATTAAAAAATAGTTAAATCCCATCAAAATAGAAACTACTCTACTACAATAGGTACAATATGTCCACGTGAGCTTGTCTCAGTTGGTAGGACAATGCATAATATATGCAAAGTCCGGGGTTCAAACCCCGGCCACCACAACAAAAACAAAGGTACAATATTATACCCTATAAAAAAAAATTTGTTTTAATTTTTTTTAGAGAACCTTATTTTAATCTTATTATTCATAATTATTTAATTGTTCTATCTTTCTACATACGATTAAGTGGCGCAATAGAAAGCGAACATACATACACGTTAATCTCTGTCTTCACGATAATCTATCGATACTTTATATAAAGAAAATAACATAATTTGGCTCTTTTGGACTGATTTTTTTCTCATTCCAAAATTACTCTAAACTTTCAATATAAATAACACATAGACAACAATAAATTCAAATATTGAAACAAAAGTGTAACAAATATAATATGAATATTGTCTTTTTAAATGCTACCAACAAAAGTCCCGTGACCTTAACTAGTTGGTAAGGACAATGGATTAATATATACAAGACTGAGGTTTGAACCCCGAACACCACACAAAAAATGTTACAAACAAACTAGCATTTTATCTTTTTTTGAAATAACAATATAGCATTTTTATAGCTAATTTTTTTAAGTAAGTTACCATGGATTTAGGTATATAGAATAGATTTGTTTTCCTCAAAAAAAAAAAAAAGTATAGATTTGTTTAACTAAGTTGTTAGACGGGAGTTATAAAAAACCTTGTAACACGGAGCAAATATTCTTTATTTATTTTTAACACGGATAGGGTTAGGATTTTATGTATAAGTAACAAAAACAAAATAAAAATCGTCCAATGAGAGAATTATTTAAATTGATTTCAAAATAGAAAAAAGATTCTATAAAACCTTTCCTATTTCTAAACTAACACTCCTTGATTTCTGTATACAAATAGTTACCTCAACTATTATACTCTTTTCACGTAACAAAGTTTTTGAAGAAGTTTCACGGAACATCGTTGGTTTAGCTGCTTCACTTCTTCGATTGAAATCTAAGGTACATCTTGAAATTTTCCTTTACTTTGGTTTTAAATTATAGTATATGGTTTCCTTTACTTCGATTGGAAGCAGTATTATAGTATATGGTTCAGTATTTACGACTTTATTCAGTCAAGATCTCTTTTCGTAATTTTGAGAAGAATCACAATCAAACAAAAACTAATCAAAGTTTTAAACTATGGTCGTAGAATTAGACGTCGCAATATTGAGAAGAAATATTTCCTTTGATTTTTGAATGACACCGAAAATCTTATCTCGCTATATAAATAGAGAAACTTTTCTATCAACTTTGCTGATTATGAAGTCTAACCAAGTTTCAAGAATCAGATTTTACTTTTTTGTACATTAATTTATTTTTCGTTATTATTACGATACGATGATGCTGATCAAATCCATGTTTTTGTTCTAGATGCCAAGTGTTCAGCAAAATCAATCTGACAGAGACTCGGAACCATTTGTTGAAACCGATCCAACAGGAAGATATGGAAGATACGATGAATTACTTGGAGCTGGTGCTTGTAAAAAAGTCTATAAAGCTTTTGATAATGAAGAAGCAATAGAAGTAGCATGGAATCAAGTGAAGCTCAGAAATTTCAGCAATGACCCTGCAATGATTGAAAGACTTTACTCTGAAGTGAGACTGCTTAGAAACATTACAAACAAAAACATCATTGCACTGTACAATGTTTGGAGGGATAAGGATCATAACACACTGAATTTCATCACTGAGGTTTGTACAAGTGGAAATTTAAGGGAGTATAGGAAGAAACATAAACATGTTTCTGTTAAGGCTTTGAAGAAGTGGTCTAAACAAATTTTGGAAGGGTTGAATTATTTGCATGTTCACGATCCTTGTATCATTCATAGAGACCTCAATTGCAGTAATGTTTTTGTCAATGGAAATACTGGCCAGGTAAATTTTTTTCCCTTTCTAGTTTTGATGTCAGTTTAAACTTAAGTAAATAATCTCAATTGCTGATGTAAAAGATTAACTGGTCCGTATTTTGTTACAATTAATTTATTTTTTTTTGAAGGATTGTTAAACTATTTAATTGGTGTATAGTTAAATTATTCACACTTGTTAAAAATATGTTTTTAATTTCATTCTCCATGTTTATCACAATATTTCATTATTAATATTTGTTTGTTTTGATATATATTAGGTTAAGATTGGTGACTTAGGTTTGGCAGCAATTGTGGGGAAAAACCATTCAGCACATTCAGTTCTAGGGACACCAGAATTTATGGCACCAGAGCTTTATGAAGAGAACTACACAGAAATGGTGGACATATACTCATTTGGAATGTTAGTACTGGAGATGGTGACACTAGAGATTCCTTATAGTGAATGTGACAGTGTTGCGAAAATATACAAGAAGGTGACTTCAGGTGTGAGACCACAATCCTTGAACAAGATAAGAGACGCAGAAGTGAAGACTTTCATCGAAAAGTGTCTTGCTCAACCAAGGGCTAGACCTTCTGCTGAGGAATTGCTAAAGGATCTTTTTTTTGATGATTTAGAGTACGATGAAAATGACGATGTTGATGACTAATTTATTTTGTGACTAAAAATTTGTATTTATGTTAACTAACTATATGTTGATATAGTATATATTCTTTCTTTATGATAAAATTTGATTTATCCGAATTTTTGTTGGTAAATCAATTTAGGGCAGGATTTGATAAATATGATGATGTGTTAGGCTTAACTATGATGATTGATGAAAATGCTATTCTTAATTTCTTTAGTTTTTTTGTGACAAAGTTATCTTCCGTTCTTGCTTGTATATTTATTTTATTGTATATTTGTTTTAAATATATGCAGGACTCCTCTTAGGTTACTTTTCCTTACCTCCAGTTAGTTGTTTGTTCCTTTTGCAATTTCATGCTTTTGAACACATTACAAAGCATAAACAATTTGCATATTCTCATAACACAATAATGCTTCAACTCACAAATTATTAATAATGGCAGATAGGAAACCTAATAATCAATAATAAAAACCAAAATCAGAAAATGTGATTATTTAAATTCAACAACAAAATCATGATCCACCAAATTCAACTCTTTGATGCTCTACAATTTTCTATTAGTTCCTTTGGCCTTCAATCTGTAATAACTTACTAACAGAACTTTTACTTAGTCTAATGTCCTAATTTAATATTTTTCATGAAAATGGAAAAGATAAATTTCAAATCAATGTTTTTGCACTTGCACAATACTAGCAAACAAATTATATCTCATCAACTGCATAATCGTTTCCCATATTTAGAAGGGGAAATATTTTATGAGCAATGCACATCACTTTTGAACTCCTATTTAAATTGTTGGGCATAGGGGACTTTCCTCATCCCCACTTCTGTTCTTCATCTCCTTGTCTGTTTGTCAATCAAGAAAAGTAATTAGAACAAATCTAAAAATAAAATAGTTTTATAGACTTAATTTCGGCTAAGCATAAAATTTAAAATCAGTTTATGGATATTATAATAATGAATTGTACATATTAGAAATGGATACCAAACACTGAAACTTCGAGTTATACCCCAAATTAGATATGAGTGATGGGTTTTTGTTTTTTTTGAATCAGCAAATATTATTAAACGTCATCCCTGCAAGACGCAAAGTATGGACGAAACAAGATATATATGGTGCCGCATATAGACGGTACACCATAACCACCAAACAAAGCCCCTGAAGATAACCCACCAAAACATCAACACCTGATACAGACACTTAACAGAAACAAACGCTATAAACACAGTCCATAACCACCCATCGTCACTACTCACCCCCAACGAAACACCCCTCAAAATAAAACTCTCAGACTACAACACCCTAGTCGAGCCACATTCGAAAAGCTCTTGCCCGAATGAACAAGCAACTTCCTTAACCTCTCGACCTCTGATCCACCGAAAGAGCACAAAACAAAAGCCCAAAAACCAACTTGAGTCAAAGAGCTGACTCCCGATCTCGAATCAAAAGTGATCGACCCACCAGACTTTTGAATCAAATCAGCAGGGCACCCCTCGCCCCCGGTACACCAGAGAACACCATCTCAAGTCAAACATGATTGCAGCTAGCCACCAACTCCCGATCTCGAAGCAAAATTAACCGGCCCATCGGACACCAACACACAATATGAAAGATGATAGACATGATATGCGATTAGGTGCAAACAACAAACCAGTCACAAGGAAAAGGCTCAAACACAATGGGACACGCACCCTCTAAAACCTTAAAAACCTCAACAACCCAAAGACGCCAACAAGAGCAGGTGACGACGGACATGGACCCATGAAACAGAGACTGCCTCCAAAGTAAAACACCCCAACAAACACCCACCTCTTCACCTAAACAACACCTGCCACCCCCTTAGGTAGCTCCCGTCTGCAAACCGATCCGACACCAAAAACGTGTCTAGAAAACCACGACCACCCCTCCAAACCTCACCAAGACAGCCCCACTAACCCCCACTCAAAGCCACCAACACCACCTCAATTAACGGATGCACAGTGACCCCGGAGGGAGTCTGCCACCAAATCAAGCAAAATCTGACACCACACAGCCACTGGTGCTGACAACCACAACCACCACGATCCTAACGACAACAAACGATCCGGGAGTTTGTTGAAGGAGGATTAATCATGGAAGAAATAGATGTCGTCACTCCTGCAACCGCCGGAATCGAACCACACAGATCGACACCACACCTCACCTTGTTCGCACACACATCTTTCACCACCACCGCCCACCCCATTACCACCTACACTTCAACTGAACCACCCACCAACGCCATCGAAAACAACCTCGAAAACACCCAAACCACCACAATCACCACCACCAAAACAGCTACGCTTCACCAACTGAACCACCTCAAAAGCCCACGAACCCACCACTGCAGCACGCGAGCTTCATAAGCCGGAAGAAACAGATCAACAACAGATCTACCACCGGAACAGATTAGAAAGGCAAGCAACAAAATGGATCTGAAACAGGACAAGCCCCTCCCATTACCATCATCTCCTCCATGAAACCTGTATACAAAGATCGGCGTTGCTTCGAAGCAGAAAGTAGGAGATGAGGATATCAAGCCAGAGTTGGGAAGCAGGTCAATCCTTGGATTGAGGAAACCACCTCCACCTCCGCCTAGATCTAAAGCAGCATAAGGCAGAAACAAACAAACAAAACGTGAAAGCAAAACGTGAGACCAGAAAAAACAGACAAGGGTAGCAGGACGACGCAAGGGGTGGAGGACGGTGCTGCGGAGACAAGGTCTCATCGCACCACCACCGCCGGAAGGCTACATGATGTCGGCCGGATTTTGGATAAAAGGGGAAGAAGAGTCGAAAACCTAGAGAGAGGTCAGAGGGAAATTTTAGAGAGAGAAAGTTTTGACCGTAGACTCTTTATGAGTGATGGGTTTAATATTATAACTATGGCCCTTCCTGAGAAAGTAATTTTTTTCATCAACCAATATTCGTTTTGTTAAGACAAGACAAGTTAAATCACATTTGGAAATTGATGTTCATTGCTCATATGATAGTCTAAAATTAAAACTAGCGGATTGCAAAAAATGCATTGGAACAAAAATTCAGCATGTACTACTTACAAAGTTACAATATTAATTTATCTTGGTAGATTGGATCTTCTGAGGGAAAAATTGTTAAGCAGATAATTAAACGTTTTCTAGAGATTTAATTGTTTTTATATATATATTCATATTTCTAGTTTTGTATACCGCAAACACCATTGGCCATGAAATGGCATCATATAGTACGTTCACAAGTATTTAACAAAATGGAGAGGATAATCAACAATTTAATTTGTATAATCATATTAACACCAAACCATAGCAAATATTTGTAGCTTGCAAGTTGAGGCATAACAGAAATCAAGCTTTAGGGCTAATCTAAACTTTGGCTTTCCAATTTCAAGAAAACAAGACCACCACATCCATGTACATCAACAAAATCGGACACCACTTGTGTACCATTGGGATGCCAATGTTATATAACATTGGCCAATGAAGATGTGCCACATAGCACTTCACATGCATATCTTTTCAAATCACTTGCATGTCCAGTACACTACCTCTTACTCTCTTACATATATCATAAACCACTAGTTGCTGGTCTAAAGTGAAATATATAATCCAAATGTTATATTTCGTAGGTTTTGTCCTAAAGAAACAGAAACTTGGATATCAAAAGTTTATAGGACCCATGGAAAACATAGAAAAAGTAAAAAACCCATGCTGCCAATGACCTATCAAAGTTATATATTTCAAGGAAAGACGATGAAAAGAAAATCAATTTGAAACTGCTTATAAAACCCTAGTTGTTTTGGCGGGGGAAGATGGGGAAAGAAAGGCAAATAAATTCTACATATAAGCATGCCATTGCAGCGTATGGTGTGCAACCATGATAGGAATTCCTTAAAAAATTGCCTATTGTGTTGTTAAAAAAAACCGCCATGTCATTCAGCCATGGCGCTGCCATTTTACAACACTGCTACAAACTACTTGCGATACAATGTACATTATATAAAAATCTTACACTATTAATTAGGGAATTATCATGCAAATACTTGTGAATAGATACACATTTCTAAGTTGCATTTTAAAAATAATGTAATTTCATAGAGAAGTAAATCTAAAAACAAAAATGACTTACGTTCAATAGTTCAAACTTCATCATGGAGCTTTGAGAATATTATAAAAGAAGGCATCCATGACGTGAGAAGAGTTTCCTCTTGTTGTCACTACAACTAAAAAAAGGTGGAGCCGTTATCTTTCTCAATGACGGCCTTATAAATACCATTGAGTCAATAACATCGTCATCCACTTTATAACAATTCTGCAAATTTATCTCTCTCAATTGTGTGCAATTTTCTAGCACATGCTTCACTCCCTTCTCTGTGACATTATCACAATTTTTCAGTAACAATTGAAAAATCCCATAGCAATTTTTTGTGATAACATATAGTGTTTCATCATCAACCATTGTATTTGACAAGTTCAACACCTCTAGCTTGGGTCCAAGTAGCTTCACTTTTGAACAGTAGGCTAAGCTCAAATGCATAATCTTACAACATCTCATTAGAACATGACAATTAACTTCTTCAGATACCTTCCTCACATACTTACGACAAAAGCTCAAATCAAGAAGTTGCAAATTGGGGAAAATGGAAGCAAACATTATGATGATTTCATCACATAACCATGAATTGTGAGCTAAATAAAGAGACTTTAATTGAGGGTAGACACCAAAATCCATTAAAGAATCATAATTTTCTTCACTCTTACTCCCAATACTTTCCATTTTGATCTCACTAAGTGAAGGACATTTCTTAATGAGTGAAAATAAGGCTAATTTTGTGAGCATCCGACATTCACTAAGGTTTATGGACACCAAATTACCAAGAAACGAAGACAACTCAACAACAGCCTGATCATTCAAAAAACCAAAATTTTGAAGATCTAAATGTTGGATACTTTGACACCTAGATAACAATGAAAATATTCCAGCATACCTATAGCCGGTGCAATTTTGTAGGACAAGCCTTCTCAAAGGAATACCTTCTGTTGCAATTGAGGAGAGCAACATATCTGAGATATGCGAAAACCGAAAACAAAGACAACTTAAGCCCTTCAAACTCAATAAAGAGTCAATAAAGTGTGACTTAATGTTGTCATGGCTTCCATATGACTGCCAGCTAACAGAAAGAGACCTCAAATATGGTTTCTCGCGGATGGCATAAGCAATACCATCACTAGTTATGGATGTACAGTTCAACATCACAACCTCTTCGAGAAATTCACAATTCTTACACAGGTGAAAAAGCAACGAGTCATTTATATAGTAATGGTCAGATAAATTAACCTTGCGAAGCATAGGAAGCATCTTTAACATAGCCTTTACACCATCCTCGGTAACGTCAATACGTTTAGGGTTACTGAGGTCGAGTTCTTCGAGAAAAGGGAAAGATTGGGCTATCAAAAATAGGTGATTGTTTTGGAGAAAAAGAAAGTTGGAACATGTGAGAGATGTTAAAGTTTTCAGACATCTAAATAAGGGAATGGTGGATTGGTTTGAGATTTTGAGTGATTTGAGGTTCAAATTGTTGAATGGTAAAAGGGAGATTTCAAATAGAAGCGAGTCGAGGTTACCATTGAAGCACATTAGGTCGAGTGAGGTGAGTTTGGTGAACCTCTGGAAGAGGTGAACGAGGAAAGTGTAAGTTGAATCATATATAGTAAGTGAGAATCGGATACTGTTGGTGATGGAGAGGAACTGCTTCGAGACGAGGGAGAGAGACTCCAAACTGCGGTGGTCGGTGTTGAGGAATTTGATGATACACTCCCAACAGTCATCAGGTAAACGTAAATCTTTTGCTGCAATTATTTTTGTGGAAGAAGAAAACGATTGTTTTTGTGAAGAATTGAGAGAGGTTCTTCGTTTCCTTTTCGTATTGAGGACAACCGCAAATGATAAGGTTGCCGCGATTACAACGATTAAAGGAACAAAACTTCTGTTCATATTGATATGTGTATATTCCAATGAATGATAGTGGGTGCCACGATTTGTGATGGATGGTATTCGATGATTGAGGGTTTAGATTAAAAGTGAAACCAGTGCAATCTTGCGATATTTTTTTTTTTTTTTGTCAAGCGCCCGTTACGGATTAAAATAAAAGTGATTTTTTCATAAAATAATTTAGAGATTATATTTTAGAGACTTTGAGCCCGTTTGTTATAGCTTTTTTAAGGAAAAAATCATTTTTTTTAAACAAATAATCACTTTTAAGAGTTTTGCATCTGTTTGTTACAGATTTTAAAAAAAATCAGAATCTAAAGAAAATCTAAAAACAGTTTCAAATGAGAAGCTGTTAAGAGCAACTTCTAAAAAAATAGATTTTATTTAGAGGAGAGAGAAAATATGATTTAAAAGATTAAACGAATTTTGTAACAAAAAATTCCTTTTATATAGTTGTATCCAAACAAACTAGATTATTTGTTTAAAAAAAGTGATTTTTGTTACGGCAAACAAACGTAAAATAGATTCTGATTTTTCATAAAATCTCTAAAATATAATCTCTAAATTATTTTATGTCAAAATCACTTTTATTTTAATCCGTAACAAACAGGCCATTTATGAAAAATTAGAATCTATTTTGCGTTTGTTTACCATGATAAAAATTATTTTTTTAAGCAAATAATTTAATTTGTTTGGATACAACTATATAAAATGGATTTTTTGTTACAAAATTAGTTTAATCTTTTAAACCCCTATTTTCTCTCTCCTCTAAAAAAATTCAATTTTTTGAGAAGCTGCTCTTAACAACTTCTCATTTGAAGTTGATTTTAGATTATTTTTGGATTTTGATTTTTTTAAAAACTGTAACAAACAGATGCAAAACTCTTAAAAGTGATTATTTTTTCAAAAAAAACTAATTTTTTCCTAAAAAAGCTATATCAAACGGGCTCTAAAAGTGATTTTTTTTTCTCTTTCTCAAAAGGTTAAGGCTTTTTTTACGGATTAAAATAAGTGATTTTGAAATAAAATAATTTAGAGATTATATTTTAGAGATTTTATGAAAAATCAGGTATGTTTGTTACAGACTAAAATAAAAGTGATTTTGACATAAAATAATTTAGAGATTATATTTTGAAGATTTTATGAAAAATCAGAATCTATTTTGCGTTTGTTTATCGTAATAAAAATCACTTCTTTTAAACAAATAATCTAGTTTGTTTGGATAGAACTATATAAAAGGGATTTTTTGTCACAAAATTAGTTCAATCTTTTAAATCATATTTTTTCTCTTCTCTAAAACAAATATATTTTTTGAGAAGCTGCTCGTCACAACTTCTCATTTGAAGTTGTTTTTAGATTTCTTTAAAAAGCTGTAACAAATGGATGCAATACTCTTAAAAGTTATTTTTTTTAAAACTATAACAAACAGGCTCTAAAAGTGATTTTGTATTGTAGTTCAAACCATGTTTCATTTTTATCTCTTTTAGTATCAAGACGGACTCTAACCTTCTTTTCTTTCCGCTCTTATTCATAATGAACGATAAAATAGTAAAAAACAATAAAGTTAGTGGTAAAATTGGAAGTAATTTTGTTACATCAGAACAAAATTTTTTGTTGCATCAAAACACAATTTTTCGTATATTTGATCCTAGTGTTGTGGATTGTTCCGATTTAAATGTTATCTAACTAATTTTTTAATTATAATTTAAATAAAATGATAAAACAGTTTAAATGAAGGGTAACGATGAAAGAAAAAGTCCAACTCAAAAAGGATTTAAATGTTATCTAACTAATTTTTTAATTATAATTTAAATAAAATGATTTAACTAGTGTTGTGGATTGTTCCGATTTAAATGTTTCTTCCTATTTCTAAGATAATAAGTTAGATGTTTTTATAGAGGCGGTTACATGTTTTATTAAATTAATTTTTTTTAATAAGTTTTTTATTGAATTAACTTGTTATTTTAAAAGTAAGCGGATGATAAAATTGACCAACAAAACTTCAGCCCCAAAAAAAAAAATGATGTATTTTCTTTATATATTGGTATAGATTCTATACCAATATATACAAGGAATACATTCACATTTATCCTTCATTTAAACCATTTTATCATATATACCAATAGTTAGTTTTTTGTAGCGGATTTGTATATAGGTTGGTTGTCTAAGGGGTTCTGTTCTTAGTCTTCCTCTTGTTCGGATGTGCTTGGGTGTTCTTGATAAGAGTGTAGTTGGTTTCCTGAGTGTTTGTTTTAGCTTTCGCTCTTGTTTTACTATGGGAGGGATTATTTGATTTTGTCATCCTTGACTCGAGTACTTCTTGTACTCAATTATATATATATTGGAAAAGAAGCTAACAAAAAGAAAAGAATAAAAAATAGCTAAAAACTAGTCTTTGTGATACATCCCTCATCAGGCATCAGCATGCAGCAACAGAAGCAAACCCTCTGGTGGCTCCAAAAACTCATGCCAAATCTCAAAACTTGCAGCTTCTTGTTTAGCCATAAAATCAGAGGACGAATTCGCCTCCTTCACAAAATGCTTTAACTGGACGCTCCAGCTCCTTTGCAATAAATCATGTACATTACAGATAATTGTCGCATAATGATGCCAAGGATTCACCATGGTTGAAACTAACTAAATAGCCAGAGTCGAGTAGCAAATCACATCCCTATATCCTCTTTCCCAAGCTTCTTTAAAATTATACTACAGAGCTAACAACTCTACATGTTTGATTGTGGAAATACCAACATTCCAGTAAACCTATATAGCCAATTGCCATCATTCCTACGCAGAATGCCACCAAAACCAGATATTTTGGGATTTACAAAACTACTGCCATCAACATTTAAGACAACAACCATATACTCCTCCGGATGCCAAGTCACATAACGACATCCTATATCCGTGGATAAGGCCGAAGAGAAAACATAACGAAGAAGTGTTGCTAAATTTGAAATTTTTACCTTAAGAAGAAAATAGAAATTATCTCATTCTCCATACAAAGTGAATTTCGTGCGCACCAAATCCACCGATGGGAAGCAGAGAACAAATGATTATTTGCGCTAAACTCACCTTGTTAGAGCCAGTAACCATAAAATTCTTCAAATAGAAGTTAATATTGTAAAACCCGAGTTTTATATATGTTTGTACTTCTCCTTTTTTATTTATATATGATATACTTTCCATTAAAAAAAAGGAATACATTTATTTGATTGAACCTTTTTCTTCCATTTTTATCTTTTATTTAAACTATTTTACCATTTCTATAGTATTATTTAAATTATCAATAAAAAAATTTAGTTAAAATCCATTAAAATAAGAACAAACCACAAAAATAGGAGGAACAATATATTTTTTTAAGGAAGAATAGGAACAATATTGAACACTTAAAAAAAAAGATATTTACCTTATAATAACATTTCTCTTTGGTGGCACATCTTTTATTCCATTTTACCATTCACTTAATTATTTTTTACGATTATAACATAAACAATAACATTGTCCCTACCAACTGAGCTAAGCTTACAAGGACGTATGTATGGTGTATAATTGATAGTGCAAATATTCTTCTTAGATCACAATATTAGTAGAAGTGATCGAGTATTCAGTCAAGGGAAATGCTAATGTACTTGAAGCTAAAGTGGAACATGCAAGCTTGAGCATATCGATTCAACAAATGAACGAAGGTAACGTTTATGGCTAATAATAGCGGAAAGACGGACACACTAGTGTTCGTCTTGACTCTAGTAGATAAATTTTTTTTTAAGTGAGAGGATGTGCTCCATTTCATTGCAAGGAATATCTTGAGTATTTATGATCATTCACAAATATATTTACATTTATCTCCTTTCAAGACTTGTATTTTTATTACTAGAACCAACTTTTTGGAGTTAAAAATATATTAATTTTGTTTCTTATTGGTGCTAAATATAAAATTTTATTTGAAACACCGACAGACACTAATTTTGGGTGCCTCTTTTAGCTGATAATCGAATAATTATTCACCACATGGGGAAAGATTAGCTAGCTCATGTGACTTTTTGGCATGTGTACGGTGTACCAAAACATCGTGAAAGTAATAGGATATTAAGTTTTATTTTCACAAGTTTGTATTCAAGGTTAGTTTGCAATTGAAAGTAAATAAAAACTTTAGTTCATAATGATAACTGACGATTAGGATTGTCTTAATTCCCTTTATGTTTCTGGTTAGTAATTCTATGTTCTAAATAATAACAATCGAGTTTTTATGTCTATGATAATTTAACAAAATAGACCTAGACCTATTTCGTAATTCAAGGTCTCATTTTTCTAATACATCACCCTAATGTCTTAGGCGAAAACTAGCATTTGTAAAATAATGGAATACTTGTATTTCTCATCCATCTAAATAGAATATATACAACTATTGTGTAACGTTTGGTCAACTATTTAATTATGATAGAAACATAATTACCCGAAAATAATTATAGCTAATTATGATAAAATACTCCATTCTATCAGCATTATCAAAAGTTTTTAATAAATATTAAACTATTAGTCACACTGATTAATTTCATATGTCTAGATCAATTAAACAGAGAACAATATATTTAGTTCAAGTTACAAAATCTAGTTTTAATAGTGGATTGTCACCATGATGAAGATAATATGGAGATTGATTAAATCAGTGACACAGGTTGGTTTTGAAGTAGAGAAGTAGGAATCGGTGTTGACTCTGCATTAGATTCAGAAGAATCAGACATAGTGTCGATACTTTAGGTCAACGACGAGAGACTATAGAATATCTTCTGATACCATATTAGAAAGGAAAAAACAATATTCTCATTGAGAAATTGCTTGAAATAATGAAATTACATAGGGTGGTGTTTATATAGTATAAACATAGTTGACAAAACGAGTGCAAGTCTACCAAATTAACTCTAATAAAACTATTAATGTGTATAGCTATGAGTTAATCTCCTAACAGCTCTAGGCGCCCAAACGTGCAGCGCTAGGTGCCAATCCCAACAACAAGTTGTCCATAAAAAACGACAATCATACAAAAATACCCTCAAAACTAAGCATTGCTTTGGAACCGGATTATCAATTCTAACATATTACCAAGTCTCAAATCTATCATAAGCCATTTTTTACTCAAATCCTTCATTTTCCATACTTTGTAGTAATCCAACAAAAACACATTAACAATGGAAACAACGACACCAATTCAGCACGTAAAAAGTCGTACAATTCAGAATTTATAATAAGTAAGTTTGAAATAACTTATATTATTTTTGAGTATGTTTTCAAAAAATTCGTTTTTAGAAATATAAAAGAATCCTCGTAAAAATAGCTTAGTTGGTAGAAAAGTACATAGATAGTTACATGTAGGGATCGAAGTTCGAATGCCAAATACTTCTCTTATTCGATCTATCCACTATTTTACTTGAAAAATAAAATAAAGATAAGGGATAAATAAATTTTTTTTTTGAGGAAGGGGGATAAATATTTTGATGTTGCACGCAAAAATTTGATAAATAAAACATGTGTACGCAATGACATGCTATTAATCATTGAAGCGTCATTTTATCACTAAGTTTCCAATTTTGACAGTTCCATCCTCGGGTTTAATTTAATTTCAAAAAGCAAATTATGGAGGGATTTGTTACCAACTCAAGATCAACAATATAAGGGTAGAAGGAATAATAGCCCAAACCGAGTTCATTAAGAAAACCATTAATCCTTACACAAAGTGCAAAATCATTTTCATTACAAATTTGGATACGCAAAAGGAATGAGTAGATCACAAAATATGAAGCTTCCCCAAAACACTTAGACCGACTTTTCCCTCCACAATTTATTTCTGATGATGGCAAAGCTATGAACCATAAAAAATTGAATTTTTTTAAGGAGACCCCCTAAATTAAATGATTATAATATATTTTTGTGATAAATTGATTGTTTAAGTCAAAAAGTATCTACACCATGATTCTATTAAATGTTGTTGGGTCTAAATTCACCTCTCTCAAAACCAAGGTTCGTAGGTGTATTATTCAATCTTAATTTAAAACAAAATCGTTCGATTACTTGATTTATAATATTGTTGATGAAATGTTTATATGTAAAATTAGGCTTGAATTCAAAAAAAAGAAGAAAGTGTAAGTAGTTATGTTTGATGTCATAAACACTTCTGGACCTATCATTTTAATATAAAATTCGATTAAATAGTTTTTAGGAGTATTAGGTCAAAATAACTATGCCAAATTCGAATATCATGTATGTAAGACTCAAATAAATAATTTTTTTTTTTTATCTAAATTGAAAAACGGTTAAACTTCATTTATTAAATCTATACAAAATTGGAATCAAAAAACTTAACAAACCGACTCAATTAACAAAAGCCTAACTAACCGAAACGGAGTAGTAAACAGATCACAATTCAATTAGATCCGAACCGTTCATTTCCAATTCTTTCCTTACAGCGCGTAGCAACATCACTCTCTTCTTTTTTCCCTCCAACAATTTCATATTTCCACTCACTTCGAATTCCATTCCCTCTCTTCCAGAATCTTCTAATTTTCTTCACTCTCTCTCTCTGTAACCGAAAATCACCACACAACACCACCACCACCACCACCATCATCGTTGTCATTGCCATCGTCAATCTACAAACTGTTAAAACAATCACCCTGTTCTATGCGCAGCGAAAGTGCTTATTAAAAATAAGCTGTTTTAAGCAAGATGAGTAACTAACAGAAAATGAAGAACTGAAACGAGAGAAATAATGAATGGAGAATTTTTATTGATTCACACAACTACATATTTACAACACATGAGAGAATATATATACAACTAGATGTTGTAACAAACTCCTCTAACTAACTACATTGTGATTCTGAAAACATCAGAATCTGCACATCAGAATCTGTCTTCAGAAGCTTCACTTCAGAAGCACTCTTCAGAAGCTTCACTTCAGAAGCACTCTTCAGAAGCACTCTTCAGTTATTGATTACTATTCTAATACTCCCTTTAATCATAACTGCTGAATATTAAAGACACTTAAATTCTTTCTCAGAAACTCAAATCTGTCAAGCTTTACTGCTTTTGTAAAACTATCTGCAAGTTGCAGCTCTGTGGGATAATAGTGCAGCTCAATCATTCCATTAGTCACCTGCTCTCTAATGAAATGGAATCTTGTCTCAATGTGTTTGTTTCTTCCATGTGAGACTGGATTCTTCGCAAGACTTATGGCTGATTTGTTGTCAATCTTCAGTGTTAGAGGCTTCATCACTTCACACTTAAGTTACTTCATCACTGAATCCATCCATAGTGCTTGACACATAGCAAATGTTCCTGCAACGTATTCTGCTTCACATGATGAGAGTGCAGTGACTGGTTCCTTCTTAGTGCACCATGAAATTGCAGCATCATTGAATTTGAATACATAGCCAGAAGTGCTTTTCCTATCAGTTAGGTCTCCACACCAATCACTATCTGAATAACCTATGAGCTCATTCACTTCACTCT
>Ga0315915_1001813_pt1 | contig 26403 bp, 19 predicted proteins | sample MpolbnodulesMG_FD_207738 | JGI IMG/M metagenome (GOLD analysis project Ga0315915, IMG submission 207738) | Medicago polymorpha root nodule microbial communities from Los Angeles, California, United States - branched nodules | ecosystem: Host-associated > Plants > Roots > Nodule | place: USA...
TTAATTCACCGGTTCATATCTTGTTGTGGAAAATATATGAGCTAGTTTGAGATAAAATAAGCAGCTTAGATGTGTGCTTGTCATTGGTTGGTCTCTGAAATTGTAAAATCAAGTAGTTTCTTTTATTTAATTAAGTTTAAGGGTAAAACAGTAAAATAATTTTAAAATCCCTCCCCCTCCCCTTGCGAACCAAACACGTTTTTAATTAAAATATCTCCCCTCCCCTCCCCTCCGTTAAAATCCCTCCCCTTCCCTCCCCTCCCCTCCCCTCCTAATTCTCGAACCAAACGGACCCTTAAGAGGAAATTTTTTTTTTGTCTAGAGGGTTGTTGGGTATTTTTTGAGGAAAATTATCTTTCACCAAAAATAGCACTAGTTATTTGTTTTTTAGAATGGTATATTTTTTTGTTTGTTATATTAAGATTTTTTTGTTACAGTTTTTAAGAATGGTATTTAACAAAGTAGTTACTCCTACTTTTATTAAAAATAAATAAAAATTATACCATAACGGTTAATACGTGTTGACGAAAATAACAAAGAAAAATCCGTTCTCGTTTCTTATACCACAACGCTTTCTAGTTGTTACGAATAAATTGAAAAAATATTATACCCTATTACAACCAAATCAGAAAATCGTTGTTCATGGGACTCTACCAAGACGGTTTTTTTACCTTCCAAAATTTAGGCGTTGTCGTAGGGCCAAAATGTTGTAGTGAAAGACTATTATTTCATAGGTATGAAATAATTTGAGATCTGGTTTTGGTTCAAAAGCTTGCGTTTTTTTTTTCTCTTCCAAATATTGTGAACACTCAAACTCATGTTTGGAATTCTATTTCAACTTCTTTTTAGTGACTGGAATTTTAATGGTTAATTAATTAGCAAAAAAAATAGAGAATGATGTTTCCTCCAAAAATAGAAAATAATGTTGTTAATTAATAATTTTCTAATAAAGAAGTTGGTTGGAGTCACAAATAAACTTATATAAGGAAGCATAACCTGCAATTAAAGCGCAAATAGTAAGTCAGTGATTAAAATCTTCACCTCACCTATTTTTTTATAGTCTCTCTTATTTAGTTTATTCATAAATACCTATAAACTTATAGGTCTTCTTGTGTAAATTAGTATCACGAATGCTACTGTGAACTAAATGCTAATACAAAGTGGTCTGATATGTGATTCAAGATGTATAAGCTAGTAACTAAAGTAAGTAGCTAAGATTTATATCAGCTGTGAAGCTAGAAGTTAATTCACACTAGTTGTACATGTGATTCAAGATGCACACATCAACATGCATACATTGTACACACATATTTGTTTCTCTAAATAAGGGTTTTGTAATTTATCCACTCAAAGCAAGTTATTATAACTAGAGATAGTGTAGAAAATAGAAACCTTATACATGACTTGCATATCAAGTAACCTTGTATGCATACCCTACAATACACTCCCCTAATCTGAATTTACTAGAAAAAATACAGATTAAGACAAACAAAAGAGAAACAACAGCAAATACAATTCAGTCATACACACATTAGTAATCTAGACTGTCAAATTCACATATTCCAAGTCCTGCTCTCAATTTGCAAAAGCTGTCCAACTTCAAAGGCTTGGTAAAGATGTCTGCAATTTGATCTTCAGTCTTGTGGTGAACCAGTTCTACTACTCCATCTTTTGTGAGATCCCTCAGGAAATGAAATCTGACATCAATGTGTTTGCATCTTCCATGCATAATTGGATTTTTGGAGAGCTTAATAGATGAACTGTTGTCACAGAAAAGCTTTGTGCATTCTTCATGTGTCTGACCAAGGTGATGAAGAACTCTTCTCAGCCATATAGCTTGACAGGCACATGATGAGGCTGCTACAAACTCAGCTTCAGTAGTATATAAGGTAACAATAGGTTGCTTTTTGGATGACCAAGACAAAGCTCCAGTTCCCAGCTTGAACACATAACCTGAAGTGCTCTTTCTGTCATCTAAGTCCCCAGCATAATCTGAATCAGTCCATCCTTCAAGTCTGTAGTTCATCTTCTCCTTCTCATACAATATTCCAAGAGTGATATTACCTTTAAGATACCTAAGAATACGTTTCACAGCTGCTTGATCATCTCAGTTGGTTTCTCCATAAATCTAGCTATTGAGAATACTGAGTAAGCTAGATCAGGTCTTGTTGCAAGAAGATACATTAAGCTCCCTATTATTTGCTTAAAGTTGGTTACATCAACACATTTTCCTCCTTCATTTTTTGTAAGCTTGCTTCCTGGCACAATTGGATTGCATACCAAATTACAGTCTTCCATGCCAAACTTAGACAAAACTTCTTTTGCATATTTCTGTTGATGTATGAATATACCTTTTGCATTTTGAATTACTTCTACTCCAAGGAAGTATTTCATCTTTCCCAGATTTGTCATAGAAAAATTCTTCTTCATAGAGCATTTAAACTCCTCAAATAACTCTTCACAGTTTCCAGTGTAGATCAAATCATCTACATATAAGCTGACAATCAGAGTTTTCCCTTTAATATGCTTCACAAATAGGGTATGCTCATGAGGACACTTATCAAATTTTTCTTAACAGAAGTAGGCCTCAATTTTACTATACCAAGCTCTTGGAGCTTGTTTCAAGCCATATAATGCCTTCTTCAGCTTGTATACTTTGTCATTTCCTTCTTTTTGATACCCTGCAGGCTGCTCTACATACACATTCAGTTAGCTCAGCATGCAGGAAGGCACTCTTCACATCTAGTTGATATACATTCCAACTGTTGCAAGCAACAATTGACAAGATGCTTCTAATTGTGTCCCACCTTGCAACTGGTACATAGACATCATTATAGTCTATTCCATGCTGCTGAGAGTACCCTTTAGCTACCAGTCTAGCTTTATATTTTTCTACCTTCCCTTTCTCATTCAATTTGGTTTTATAGACCCATTTCACACCAATTTTCTTGGCTCCAGAAGGTAAGCTAGTAAGATCCCATGTATTGTTCCTCTCAATGGATTCAATTTCTTGATCCATTGCATTTCTCCACTCTTCATGCTTTACAGCTTCTTCATAAGTGACAGGGTCACTATTAGTGCTAAACACAGCTAGATTATGTTGTTCTATTTGTTCATCTAGCTCTTGACCAGTAATATAATCATGCAGATAACTTGGTTTATTTCTTGTTCTTCTGTTATCTGGTTGATTATTGTTTTCATTTTCAGAATCTTCCTCATCTGTGTTATCATTATTTGATGATTCACTGATCTTCAGTATCATTCACATTTTCTTCATCACTAGTGACTTCATTATTGCTATCATCACCATTTTCATAGCTGTCTTCCATTTCTACCATTCCAGTTGTGATTTTCTCATCCCACTCCTAGCCCTTTGATTCTTCAAATACCACATCTCTACTAATAATGATTCTCTTTGAAACTGCATCATAGAGTTTATAGGCTTTGGATTCTTCACTGACACCAAGCAAGACACATTTTGTGCTTCTACTATCCAGCTTCTTTCTATTCACATCTGGAACATGAACAAATGCTAAGCAACCAAACACTCTAAAGTGTTTTACTGTGGGTTTGATATCACTCCATGCTTCTTCTGGAGTAATGTTTTTGACTGATAGAGTTGGACTTTTGTTCATCACATAGCTTGCCCATTTGACTGCTTCAGGCCAAAACATTTTTGGAACACTTCTTCCATTAAGCAAACACCTTACTATATTCATCAATGTCCTGTTCTTTCTCTCTGAGACACCATTTTGCTGAGGTGTGTAAGCAGTTGTTAGCTGTCTCTTGATACCTTGATTGCTACAGAAGTTGTTAAACTCATTGGAAGTAAACTCTCCTCCTCTATCAGTTCTTAAACATTGAATTCTACATCCAGATTCACCCTCAACAAATGCTTTAAACTTCTTAAACACTTCAAAAACACTGGCTTTATCATGCAGAAAGTAAACCCATGTTTTTCTACTAAAATCATCTGTGAATGTAATAAAATACCTATTTCCACCATTTTATTGTGGGTTGATAGGTCCACACACATCACTCTGAATCAGCTCAAGCTTCTTTGAGGCTCTCCACTTGGCTTTCTTGGGGATTGATTCTCTATGATGCCTCCCCCATCATACAATCAGAGCACACATCAGTTTCTTCCTTCAACACATGCAAATCTCTCACCATTTCTTTCTTTATTAATGTATTCAAACCTTTATAGCTCAAGTGTCCATATCAATCATGCCACAACTTGGTTTCATTCATGCTTGATGTCTTCAAACACATAGGAACAATGACAGGTGCATATATGATGTACATTCTATTAGAGGACATCTGTGTAGACATTATCAAGCCCTTTTCTTCATGGAACATTTTACAAGAGTCCTTTTGAAACACAATAGTGAGATTCTTTTGTTGAAGCTGACCTATACTTAGAAGATTATTACTCAAGCCTGGCAAATAATGCACATCTGATATCACCTGAACAATTCCTCCAATGAGCAATTTCAGGTTACCCCTTCCCATAACATGCATCTTTGAATCATTTCCCAACTTCACTGAGGATCTAAAGCTATCATCAAAATTAAACAACCATTCTTTAGACCCTACCATATGATTACTACACCCTGAATCCAGAAACCATACCTCATCTTTGGCCTGAACTGGATTCTGATGTTGTGCCATGAGAAGCATTTCTTCACTATCATCAAATGCTGCATAATTTGCATCATTTTCTCCCTAACTGGGACATTCACTCTGATAATGACCCAGTTTGTGACACTTGAAGCATTCAACATATTCTTTCCCTTGTCTTCCTCTTCCACGACCTCTGGATCTAGTTCTTGCACCTCTTCCACGCCCATTACCTCTTCCAAAGACCTTCAATGCTTGTTCTTCCTCTTTAACAAGCTGATATTGCATTCTTTGTTCATGAACAAGAAGATTGATCTGCAACTCATAAATGGTGAGTGTTGTAACATCGTTTGATTCTTCAATTGAACATACAACGTAATTGAATCTTGAGGTCATGGTTCTTAACACTTTCTCTACAATTACGGTTTGCTCTAATCTTTCACCATGTGCAGTCATACGGTTAGCAATTGCAAGAGTTCTTGAGATATATTCATTCACTGTTTCACCTTTTTTCATAGCAAGAACTTCAAATTCTCTGCGTAGAGTTTGCAATTGAGCACGTTTTACCTTCGTTGAACCTTGACACTTCCTGCGCATGGAATCCCATTTGTCTTTTGCAGTGTCACGAACCAGAATAGTCTCCATAATTGATCTGTCTATGGATTGGAAGAGGTAGTTCTTCGCTTTCAGGTCACGGAGCTTGCTTTCATCTGCAAGCTTTCTCTGCTCCGATGTTGCATTTGCAGGTGCAGTTGTGATTCCATGTTCAATCAGATTCCAATATTCTTTGGAACGAAGGAGGTTTTCCATTAACATGGACCAGTGATCGTAGAAGCCATCGAACTTTGGTATTGCAGGTTGAAGAAACGAAGAAGATTTCGTCATTGTTGCAAGGTTGAAGATGAAGAAGGATCAAAACCACCGTAACTGTTTTTAAGAACCACCGTAACTAACTCTGAACCATTGTAACTAACTTTGTTTCTCTCCCTTTCTCTCTTCAAACAAAACTACGTTTTTTCTTTTGAAGTGAGAGACAAATCAGGGCATTTCTAAGCTCCTGATACCAATTGATAAGTTGGTAAAAACACTCTTAGTATTATTTCACAATGACTTGGCTATATATAGCCTAACCTTGTATGCATACCCTATAGAGAGAGATGTAAAAATAAGATTATTAAACCAAACAAAATGTTTTTAAAATGTTGATGAATTAATGCACCTTTTACCTTATAATAACATTATGATGGAAACATTTGCTGAGGGTGAGTTTTGATTCAAAAATTCCACCATTTCCTATGGTGCAAATGAAGGTGGATACATTTCTATTTTCAGTGACTTTGAGTTACACAAGGAAGGGATATCAACCTTTAATGAATCACGAAAGAAGAAAAGAACTTAATTAAGCGGTCATGGAAGTATATATTAGGATCAATAGAAAGTCATATTTTTCATAAAATTCTAAAATACAATCTAAAAATCAGCATTAATTTGAAGAGACGGTCAATGATAAAATCGATGCATATTTACATGTTTGAAATGTTTGAAAGAAGAGAGAACGCTCTTGCTCCCAAAAAGTTTTTGAATATATTCACCACCAGTAAAAGCAAAGGTATGAAGACTTGGAACATATAAATCGATTCCGGAAAAGGTTCCTATATAATTCTTAGGATCAGAGTCATACATACAACTTGCATATACTCAAATTGACAAGCTTGGATGATATGTAAAGGTTTTGTGCATGGAGAACTACACAACGGTCAATGATCAAACTATTCAACATGTTAAATGTGGAAAAGGGCTCGACACAACCATTATCACAATGACAAAAGGCAACTTACTTTAGAGACGGAGTGATTAATACTGGAAAATACAAAAAATTGGAAATATTTGTGTCCCGCCAAAGCAAAACATTATATTGCAACTAGAAAGATTAAGTGACGTTGAAGTGATAAACAAGAAAAGAAGCAAGAAGAAAAGCGTTAAATACTAAATAATTTGATCCATGTAAGAGTGGGAAATGTCTTCCAAAAAATGATCCATATTTTGGACAAAATGCAATTTTAAAGGTCTCAATAACGTTAAAAAAGGACAGTATCTAAAAGAGAAGACAATCAGATAAATCATCCATGATGTCTTCATTTTGGTTGTCCTTTTGTTGCCTTTGTGTCTCCATTGTTTTCTGAGATACAAACAAAACAAAGAATTCTAAAAGAAATGAAAATGGCAGAGGTATTGTAAAGTGTTATTAACATATGCCCCAAGGCCATAAGTTAACATTTCCCTAACATATGAAATCAAAGTACCTTTACATTAGAGTAGGTGGAGCTATGAATGTAGATAGTTAGAATAATTTAATCATAGAACCATAGAATTATTTAACTCCAAAATCTACTATTAATTTCAAGTTGGGGTTTTAGACCCACATATAGAACCAATTGTACTTATGATTGATTATCACTCCTAATATACCATCACAAATTCATTCTTCTGCTGCCAAATCTGGCTTATGTGTAAACTTTTCTTACGGTTGTCTTCGATACTCGAAAGATCCCTCCATCATTTTGATTTATACAAACAACTCATGGGCAGCTCCTCTGACAGGTGTAACTATTATGATCAGTTTATAAATTTCAAGAGTGGAGAAACAATATATTGTTGGGTGGAATATCAATCATCTCTTAACCTTTTTTAAGTATACCTGAGTAAAACAATGTTCAAGTCGTCTGCTGCCGTTTTCAATGCTACTATTTTCGATGTCTATGATTTTCTCAAAGACATAAAAGTAGTAGCATTGAGAACGACCATAAAAGAGGTTAAGGGAGGATTGAATTTCCTACCAACAATATATTGTGTCATCCACTCCTGATATTTATAAACATCTCATCAAATAGTTAAGATTGTCACAAGAGATGTCCATTAGTTGTTAGTATAAAACAAAATGGTGGAGGAACCTTTTGAATGTGTGTCAACAGCAACCGCAAAAAATATCGGGTAAGCCAAATTCAGCAGTAGAAGTGTGAGTTTGTGATGACATATTCAAAGTGATAAAAAAAAAATGAGAAACCTTATCCGCAACAGTTATAGTTTCTTGATGAAACATGTGAATGAGAACATCATCGGTCAAGTCACTAATCATATTTTCATTTTCTATGTTCTTATGTCTCGCCACTGTTCTCTCATAAACAAACAAAAAATCTTACAAGCAAATTCAAATGGGAGAAGTATTGTAAGTGTTATTAAAAGATAAAATGTAAGTAGCTTTATAGTAAAAAAGGTGGAGCTCCAAATATAGAAACCGAGAATTATTTAACTCCAAAATCTAGTATTGATTTGAAATTGAGGTTTTAGACCGGTAAAACCAATAGTAGTGATGATTGAACTATTGGGGAATTAAAATTGATTAGATAAACTAGAAATACCTTTCGCTACATATTGAGGACAATGCGGCAACCACTCCGTGAAAAGAAGGTTATATAGCGTGTGTTTGTTACCACATTGAATTTGCCTCCCACGGTGCTATTTCAAGCTTCACAATTATCAAGGTAGCAAAGTATTGGAATGCGAAGAAAGTGACTCAAACGTGTAACCAAACAATGCAATAGTAATTGTTAGTGGTCTTGGGCCTTATACATAAATAAGTAGTCATTGTTGTGTAAGTATTGGGACATACATAAGTGCATATGAAGGTACTCTGAAGAAGAGGACAATGAATGTTGCTAGAATTTCAGTGCTGCAAAAATCAATAGTTTGGTGAATCATGTGAGTAATGTGAATATTGACGGTGCAACTTTTAGAAGAAAAGTTGGTTGTTGGGGAAGAAGATAGTGGAGCAATGAATTGTAAACAATATGCAAATTCCAATAGCAGAATTGGATATACATATCAAGATGGTAGGAGTCCTCAGTTTGCTAATAATCATGAGAAGATTAATGTAAAAAATTTGATTGAGGCATCTGTGGAGGTGGTTGAGGATGGTATGCCTACAATGGTATATTAATGATGCAGATTTTGGGAGAGAGAAGAATTTAAATTTGGATAATATGGATGGTTATGAGGACTCGAGAATGAAGGGGGAGATTATGGTAGGGAAAGAAGCATGAATCGTTATTATAGGAATGGAATGAACGACACAAACTTGGATAAAAATTCAAGAAATTTAAATGGAATTGAAGTGAAAAATAATTATGTGGGGCCACAAAGAATAGTCTTCTTTTTTACTACAAGCAACAATGATTATTCATGATCCAATTTTGTTGCAGGAAAAGACTAAAAATGAATCATGAACCGATAACACTATATTTTATAGTATTTTCTATTACCAATTTGATTAATAATGTTATATCTTTATTTAAGTTTTATTTGTATTTTACTATATTTTGCGCTTTGTTATTGAATAAATAGGCAGAGTGGGAAGTGTATGAAGCAATAGTGCAAATGGGCTAAAAATGGCCTACCAATTTAAAACAACTTTAAAAATGGAGTAAATAAATACATTTAGAGAGTTTTTTAGTATTATTTTTTTTAAAACTTGCTATCCGATCTAAAGACCGATTAATCCTAAGAGACCAATCTCAGTGCCTACTTGTGTGGGTCCCATTTTAAACTCAAATTACCAGCAAGTAAAAGTTTTTTTTTAGTATTAACCGAATCCTTCATCTTGTTATTATAATATGATCCCAAACAAAAGAGGTACATATGTATTAATGTTTTTATGTGTTGGTGGTAATTTGATTGTTTGCACCATAATTTCGACTTTTACTTGCTGGAGTAATTTGATCCTTTGGTTTATTGTATTGGCAAAGTCGGATAGAAATCTATGTGGCGTGTTGACTCTTTATTGTCAAGCTAACTTGGTGTTGGTTTTTTTTGGAGTTAAACTGCATGGTTTTTTTTTACTTACGCATTAAATCTTGTTGCTTTGCTCTCTAGCCGTCAACCATGTTACTTTTTCTTTTTTGCTGGTATGAATTGTTGGCCCTTTGATGTGCTAAGTAAGTTTTAGCACAACTTGAGTATTGTTGCTTCATTTTTTTAGCCATCAAGACCTTCTGACATTCATTATTTTTGTCTTATTATACCTTATGGTGGTTAAGCCTTATGCGCTTTGTTGGCTTTTAACTTTATTGATGTTATCTTATGTTAAGGGTTAAGCCTTGATTTATGGCTTTCGTTTAATGGCTAAGCATTTCACCTTATTGCTTTGATTAATTTTTTTGCCAGACATTGGAAATCGTTTGGATTTAGTTTGGTGGAGCATTGCTTATACCTATACTATGTTGAAGGGATTATTTGAGTTTTTGTCGCACAAGGTTCTACAATTGTTGTTGACCTTTCTAGTTTATGAGTGGTTCAATGGATTTGCATACCATTGGTACTGCTTTGTTTTAGAATGGTTTGTTGATACTATCTTGCTGACAGTTTGATTCTTCTATACGGTTTTGTGGTCTATTGGGATTTGTTGAGCTGCAACGTTTTTTAATGATGTTGTACATAATAATACAAGGATCACTTTGATTGTATTTTTTTTTATGGCTCATCTCAATCTGGAGTTGTTGTGAAAATATTTGTTAAGGTCATTTAGCTAGTTTGTATATAAGGAAGATCTTGCAGTGTGTTTCTCTCAAAGTATCACATACGATACTCACTAGTGTCAATTTTGTTGGGTTAATTTGACGTCTTCAAACAAAAATAAAAAACAAAGATTGTATTTGTAACAATTAATTCAATTGTATCTTTCTTTTTTTTTATCAATTTGATACAAATCTTTCAAGTTTCTCTCTTTTTCTATCAATCTAAGTGACCATCACCAATCTTCAAAATCTAGTTTGCAAATTCTTTTAGCACATTTGAGCTTTGACTTGTTCCATCACAACTTTATCTCATATTCTTTGAAAGCTTTGAAACCTTGCAACTTTTCTAAAGAATATAAGAGTTGATAGTTGATTTCATGATGATATCAAGTGTAGATCCCTTTCTAATATCTGGTAAGATTTGTCTAAAATCTCCACTCAAAATTACAGTTTTTCCTCCAAAAGGCTTGTTCAAGTTTTCCTCTCTTCAACTCTCATGAGATCGCGCATAGTGGCGGTTAAATGTTTCAGAAGGGAACTTATGCATCATTGAGTTTCATTTTTTTTTTTTGAGTAAATCATTGAGTTTCATCTAATATTCAAAAGTTTATATGTTTTAAGTGTGCTTATTGAATAAAAATCAATGATCATATTGTTGTAAATTTCGAATATATTTCAAAAGTTTTTAATATATTGTACTCATAATTTTAACTAATCCTTTAAAGAAAAATATGTTTTCTAGAATAATATTTTATTTTCTCATATTGACTTGGTATTACCTTCCAACAGGCTTTGCCACACGTTTTTGTTTACTCAGAATAAGCCTACATATAAATTATAAAGCCTCTCCCTATAAAATATGGGTTTTCATCTTCTTTTTTGTTCCACATCACGTATCTGAGATGTCTATAGATGCTGATTGAGTTATGTTGGTGGCTATGTTTACATGTTTCAAGAACAGATAAGCTAACACAATCTCTATTCTATTGTATTTATTTTATGTTTATGTTTATACCGTTGTTTATCATTTTGAGATGATTCAGTTTCTAATTTTACATTAATCATAAAGGACTTTCTTTAATTGACCTCACTGATTTGAATAATTATAAAATTAGTGGCGTGTCCTTGTATAAGGTACGTTATTTTCTTTAAAGATCAATTTATATATAATTCTTCGAACCTGTACATTCCATTATCGAACATGTTTTAGTTCTCAGTAGGCAAGATCATTATATATTATGAAATTGATCTAAATGATTTGGAAGTTTTACCATTTAATGTGATTGCAGAATATTTTGATATGCTGGATTTTAATGCTTATTATATTATTGTAAAATTAGTCAATATTCTGCAAAATTAACAAGTTGCTATATTGGTTGGGTCGAATACCTCTTTTGATATTTAAGTTTGATAAAAAAAAAAAATTAAATAGATCATTTTAAGTTGTTAATTTAATGCATCTTACCCTTTTAAGAATCTATTTAAAACTTTAATGGGTGCATTAAATTTACAACTTAAAAAAAAAAGATCTATTTGAAACTAAAAAAACTTAAAACACCTATTTAAAACTTAAAAATCTTAAAAAATACTAATCCGGTAAACGTACAAGAGGAATATAACCTACTGAATGAAAATATGAGCATGATAAAGAATTGGTAATATAAAATGAAATTCACAAATTTATCCTTTAAACAATTGTTAATATAAAGAATTGATAATTAATATAATTTTATTGGATAGAATTAAAATTGAGTTTTTCTAAAAAGCAAGTGGAAGTAAGCTTTTTAAATTACTGTTTCAAGTGAGAGTATTTTTTTTTTTAAATGAGTATCTTTTGTTTGCACAACCGGAGACTAATTCCTCAAACCTTTAAACTCAAGGTCATGGTTAAGTTAGAAGTGAGAATAGGTTTGTTAACTTACTCCTTGATATTTTTAGATTGTAGTAAGTTAGTAGCCCCTATATTTGTAAACTTAATCATTTGCCTTACAAATCAATGAGAACAATTGCCCTAAGTTTCTAATTCTATCTTAGGGTGGTTACATTTGGTATTGGGTTAGGTTTCCTATATGTTTTATTATATTTTCTGGCTTATGTTGTTTGGTAGCATTATAGTATATAAAAAGTTTTAATGTTTTCATATACTAAAATGCTAACAATCAACCTAAATCAATGAAGAGATAATATAATAGAATAGAGAAAACTCAACCCAAGTCCAAATGAAACTATTAGAGATGGTTAAGGAACCTATTGTAGTTGTTCTCTTAAATTCATAAACGGAGACATTTTTTTGAGGCAGTTGGAGATGAAGTAACCGAACAAAAGAGAAAGGGTGAAACACTTTTGCAAAACACGATTTTATCCTTAAAAGAAATGTACTTCTAATATTGTATACCATATACATGTTGTAATATATACTATTACTCACGCCATCTATGCATATACACAGTTGAACCTCGCAAGAAGTGGAGGAGGATCAGCGATCTCTTAAGAGGTTCACTAGATTATCAGTTAAACTTCGAGCCTTTTTATATATTGTTAGTTTATGTTAAGAAAAACTGGATATCTGATATTAATATCGAAATAGGATTGATGGACAGCTATGATTAGTTTCCCAAAAAAATATTATGTTTACTAAAAAACAAAAATTAGCGAGGGAAATTTAGAGAGAGACAACGTGAAATCCCTCTCTAATTCCGTCACTAAATTTTGCGACCAATTAATTTGTGAGAGATTTTATTTTTTTGGTCACTAATTTTCCTCCCACATTAGGTTTACGACATCACGCATTGTGCGGGTGCATTGAATTATATTTACATTTATAGTAAGTTATTTAGCTGAATGGACTTAAAATGTGTATACCTCTGAGATTGAAACATTGGCCGCATTTAAGGTGTGTTTATTTTACCTTTAAAAAATAAATTTTGTGTTAGAAAAATATAGAGATTATTTTTAGTAGATGTTAAAAAAAATCTGGAGTTTCCTAAAAAAAAAAATCTAGAGTTATTTGTGTTTGTTTATTACCCAGAAAATCACTATTGTCAAAACAAATAATTTTTAACTGCTAGTTCATGTATTACCTACTTGTTATTGAAAAAACAAAAATTTGAAAAAAAAAGTTAATCCAAATAGCTTTGTAATTTTAGAGTCAAAATAGATCTTTTTTATAAAATGATTTTTATAAAAAAAATATAAAATAGGGCGCGTTTGTTACTTTGTTTTGGATTATTTTAGAGGAAAAAAAATCAATTTTGTCATTTTTAAGTGTTTGTTTAAGATTTTTATAAAAATCATTCTATCACAAAAAAAAACTATTTTGACTCTTAAAAAAAAACCATAAACCGGAGGACCGAAACTAAAAAAAGTCATAAATTTGAACAACAAGTGAAAAACCTCAACATTTTGATGCTTGCTACTACTTCTTCTTAGTTAACATATGAAAGGATAATGATATGCAGAGATCGAGATTTGAACGTCAAATTTCTCACTTCTCAATATCTAAAATGTGTGAGCTCAATCACTAAATTACTAGACGAAAAAAATAACAATATGAAATGGGATATATCTTTGAGTACAACCCCATATGAAAAACATTTGGGTACATTCACATCAAATGAAAAAGTTAAAATAGAATAAAATAAATTAATATTGATCGATATGATTAACTTATTTTTGTTTAATTTTTTATTTAATATGAGTGTGTCAAATATTTTTTATTTAGAGTTGAGACTATAAAAGACCTTCTCTACAAATTGAGGTGCTTTGCAATACCAACATCTTAAACAAACACAGCCAGCCATAAAGTAATAGCAAAACGCTTGGATGTTGTGGGCCCTCCCAGACAAATTGAATGTGAGAAATGTTTACTTGATCACAAATGTAAAATGTTTAGCACACACTCATATTTTTTTCAATTACTTGAATGTTGCATTTTTTTTTATGGAACCTTTGATTATGATATAGATGTATTGTTTCTATGAATCTTTTGCTTGCATTCTGCTTAAAATAAAAATACATAGGGTTGCCAATGGCCAACGCAAGGTATTGCAAGATGGATAGACTCAGGTGGGGTCATGTTGGTCCTTATATAATTGAGGATTTTGTTCAATACTTCGATGGGCAAAGGCTACTCCAGAGTTATGATTAACTTCAACGTCATTTATTTTTCTCTATTAATGTGATATGTCAAACATTTTTTATATATTTGTGTCTAAGTAAGACTTTCTTTTAAAATATTCCATAACAAAAGCCTTGTCCTCTTTCCGAATGTATATTTTCCCTCCTTTCATTTTGTCCCCGCTCTATAAGATTTGAGTTTCTCAATCTCACAAAATCATATTTAGTGCTCCATATTCACCAAGGATCCATCTATTTAATAAATTCCTTTTTATTTTAACTAAACAAATTCTTTTGACAAAAATTTTAAATCAATTTTTTTAAGGTAAAATGGAATATATTGACTCAAAACTCTGGAAATTTCAGCACAAGGAGTGCTAAAATGGAATATATATTTTTTAAATCAATAGTATTCAGTTCCTCATTGTTAAATGATCATTTTGGACAAAAAATGATCATTTTGATGTTTTTTTTTTTTTTTACAATGATATTGATCTATGCTATATTATATATGTTTTTAAATTGACCATCATTTTTATATTGAAAAATGGTTAGAGGTCCCATTTTGCATGCTGAATTGTCAGGTGCAATGAGAGAAATTGAGCATGTCGATACTTATCATTGGAAGAAATTTGGCTAGAAGGGGACTCTTAACTAGTGATAAAGGCTTTCAAGAATCCCTCCTTAGTTGTTTGGAAGCCAAGAAATAGATGGATGAACTGTTTACAATTATCTAGAAGTTTGAACTTTCTGGCTACTCATATATATAAGAAAGGAAATGAATGTGCAGATACTTTAGCTAGGGTAGGCTATAATGTTACAATTGCACTGTTTGGTTAGAGGTCCCTGATTGCATTAGATCTCCTTTTGTGAAAGAAAAAAACAGATTAGGCTTGTCTAATTTTAGGTTTATTTTCTATCAAGGATGTTTTGGTTTGGTCCCCCTCATAGGTTGGGGTGGGCCATGACCCACCCAGAAAAATTAAAAAATCAACGATTATAGGTCTATTTTGCGAAATTTTATACAATTTTGTGTCGATTTTAGGTTTCGGTTAATTCAAATTCCTGCAAAGTGGTGTAATGGCCCACCCAAAAATTTAAATAATTCAATTATAGGTCTATTTTGCGAGATTTTATACAATTTTATGTCGATTTTAGGTTTCGGTTGATCCAAATTCCCGCAAAGTGGTGTTGTGGCCCATCCGAAAAATTTAAATAATTCAATTATAGGTCTATTTTGCGAGGCTTTAAACAATTTTTCAACGATTAATTTTAGTGGCCCACCCTAACTTTTTTTCCTGGCTCCGCCACTGTTGCTAGCTACTATTTTCTGGTTAAAAAAATTTAGAGAATGGATTTTTTTATAAATTTTCAATTTCAACTTATCTTTTAAAAAATATATTCTCACTTTCTTTAAAAGAAAACCCTAAACTTTAACTTTAGTCAAAAAATTTAAATTTTAAATTTTATTTTTGAGGGAGTAAAAAAAATGAATAACTATTTTAAAAGAAAATACCAAACTTTAACATAAGCCTGGTCAAAAAAATTAACTATTATAAAATAATATATTAATTTTTGTTTTATAAACAAATGTTAACCTTTAATTAATATAACATATTTTGCAAGTTAAAACAAACACACCCTTAAACAAACACTTAAAAATGATAAAAGTGGTTTTTTTAATAAAAAAATTCTAAAAAGTTCCAAAACAAAAGCACCCTTAATCCCTCCACAAGATTTCAAGTTAATTTTCTTTTTATTTCTTATGATTAATAAAACTTCAATAAACAAATATATATTTAAAATATCCAGTAACTATTCTTAAGTTGAAACCCGAAAAAATTGTTAGACATAAAGTTGAAATTATGTGGCTCTCAAAAGATTTTTCATTATTGTCAACCTTAAAGTGAAACTATGTAGTTGATTTATGCACAAACAATCCATATATTTCAAAATAGAAAATGAAAACATACATATGAAGAATATTTGATGAGACTCCAAACTGAATTATGATTCTAAAAATTATGTATTTTTGTTTGTTCACTGTGACAAAGGTAATTGATATGACCTTTGAAATTTATCTAAGGCAGGCGTGATAAATTTTTAAGTTGGTTATGGCCTATGGGGATTAACATCTGTATAAACAAACGGGTCTTATTAACGAGTGTTCTTGGGATACTCTTTAAGGATTCTAAAAGAAGAAAGTATTTATAAAAAAGTCAACTATTACAATTTTCAATGTATTGATTACACAAATTTTCAAAAAAAAGTTACCACTTAAAGGTCTTAAAGAGTGTCCTGAGACACTCGTTAACATTTCCCTGAATAAAATACTTCTAAGAAAACAACCAACATCGCATGATGAAAGTGATAGATATATAGGTTCCTTATGCATTTGGTTTAAAGTAAGTGGACCGTACATATGAAGAAAGAGGGTGAACCTTCTTTTTTTTGTGGTGGTCGGGGTTTGAACCCCGGACCTTAAATATATTATCTATTGTCTATATCAACTGAGTTATGCTCACAAGGACAGGGTAAACCTTCGTTTGAAACGGCTTATGCCGGGTTTGAGTTTATAATGAAAAAAAAAAGCATGTTAACTAGTGTCCTTGGAATACTAGTTAATGTAAAAAAAAAAAAGTTTTGCATTAAAAATGTTTTTTTACACTTTTGAAGTATGGGTTATTCTTAGGATTAAAAGAGAAATTATTACTATGTTTACAAGGAGTGGGGATATTTATTTTTCCCTTGCCTTATTTTTTTCTTCCAAATTCCACCATACAAATGTGACATTAAATGAAATAAAAAAATCTAGACCAACTGCACTTTCAGACCTCCAATGTCATGCTTTCTCAAATTCATTGGAATAGTTCTCAAAATCATTAATAGTTTGATCAATCTCTTGATTATTTTTTCCTGAATTAAGAGTGTAATATCCCAAAAGAAAATTAGCTAAAGCAATCGGACGAAAATTTTGCAAAGCATCATCACCTGGCTTTTTAGGGATTAACACCAATATGTTGGAATTGATGTTATTCAACAGCTTTCCGGATAAAAAAAATTCTTGCACAACCAATATAACATCTGCAGAAATAATATCCCAAAAGAAAATAATTTATTCCATGCCAAAATGAATCTAAGAATCTTAGAAGATTTATTCCATGCCTCTAAACCGTCTCCAGGCCTTAGAAGGAGAATATGGTGGGATGAAATTGTTTTTGTTTCCCAAAATGTGCTCTTCTTCCAAGATGTACACAAAAGCATTCCAAGATTTAGTTACAAGTTGTTGCATGTGTGCCCCATTTAAGGGTAAAGTCCAAATACATTAATCGGTGACTTTATTCCAGGAGCTTACCCTGCAATAACTCTAACCATGATACCATCTTTCATAGCTTCTACTATGTCCTTGCTTAAAATTTCTTGATATCTTGGTTAAATCCTAACATAACACAACATTACAATTTAGCTTCATAATTAAGAAAATAATTTACCAATTTGACTTAAACTTCCAGGTAGATATTTTTTATTAATTTCCTAAAGGGTAACAAGTATTTTATGCATACAGCAACAAAAAAAATGGACAACAAGTACTTCCAACAAGACACTTTTCAAAAAGTTAAATCTATTTATAATGTATCAGACTCTAAATAGGATAAAATTTTCATCATCACCACCGGCACATTCTTTATGCTGCCCATTTCAAACCCTTTTGAATCTTTTGGTGCTCTATTTAAAAAGCACTTCTAGGATATGGTAAATCATGAAATAAAGTCACATGTGAAAGTGAGGGAGGAATATATGAACTCAAAATATTCTAAAATGTATTTGTCTTTTTCTTTGTAAAGAGTATAATTTCCTTTTTGTCTCAATGATATTACCCTGGAGAGCATTATCCCAAAAGATCCTCGAAACAAATAATAATATGATCTTTAGTGACGTAGAAAGCATGTCATCATCTAATCATGCGGCCAATTTTCATTAACGTTCTGATTTGACTTTTGAGTATTTTTCTCCAAAAAAGAATTAAACCTTAGTTACTTTAATTCGAATATTTTCATACTAAGAAAAACTATTTAAAACATGGCTACATTAGAAATGAGAATGATGACCTTTGAATCACATATACACCACACCGGTATCACAATAACAAGTAAACACCTGTAATAATTTAAAAATTCAATTAAATGAATTTAATCACATATGTCAATATTATATCGGTATTACAAGTTATAACATTAAATACTATCTGTATTTGATCATAACATATGATTAAAAAAGTGAGAAATTTTTACTTGGACATAATACTAAATTAATTTTATTTGAATACACTCACAAATGAAAAAATCAAAGCATAATATATTTAAAGAATGTAGTTAAATTTCTCTTTTTAACTTGTTATATTTGTGTGTCTGCGTCTAAATAAATTTGATTTGAGTTTGTGCCTAAATATAAATTGCTTAAAAAAAGTGACAAAACATGGCAATAAATTAGAAAGTCATAAAATCCAACACGACAAACCTCTATGTGGATGATCAGGAAATCCAGAAGAAGCAGCAACTGTGATATTTCACATTCTTAGTATAAAAAACAACAAAAACTAAGCAAAGGCTAATCCAAGACAAGGAAAGGATAACATGCTTTTTTGTGTTGGTGGTGAGAACAAAGTTAAAATTTTGACCGATCCTTTGGCTCATTGTATTAGCAAAGTCGGGTACAAATCTACGTGGCATGTTGACTCGTTGTTGACAAATAATTTGGTGCTCGTTTTGGATTTTTTTGTTTTTAATAAGATAAGATATGATCGCACCAAAAGATAATTGGTGTGGTCGTCAATGGATAATACTTGACTGACATTGTGGTTGACAAATGTCACAATGTCACCAACCACAATGTTATCTAAGTGCTACCCGTTGTCAATATATAAGCTGCATAATGTGATTTTGTTGTTTTCCCCTTCATTTAAATACAGCCTATGTCTCCTAATCATAGGATCCTTTACAAAAAAATATATAAAATTGTGCTTCTAAATATAAAACCCTTTACAAATATTTAGATACATTTATTATTCTTTTTTCAAATAAATCCTCTATTAATACTTCAAATTTATCTTTAAAAAAAAGCTACAAATTTATCTTAAAATGTGAAAAGTTAAAATTGTATATGCAAATGCTATAATTTAATAAAACTCACACATTTTTAACAAAATTATTGCTCCAATTACCTTTTTTAATACCCATGATTTTTTGTTAGAAGATCTTGTAAAAAGGGGAGAGTGTGATTTTGATGTGTTCTATGTCTCTAAAAAGAGTGGCTCAAAATGGGGATATTTATTTGTAATAATAAGTTAGTCTATCCACCTGTTATATACTCCCTCCGTCCCTATATTTTTTTTGATAAAAAAAAATAAAAAATATTCATTCATTTAAATTGATAGAGTACATCGATACAATACAAATCCAAATTCGCTAAAAACAAAAAGGATGAATCTGTGAACAAACTCACAACATCCATGTTAACAACATAAAACGGCAAAGTACATATGCCTACAAATATGACTATATTCATGTCACCGAAATACTCATGTCTCCGAATCTGCAACGTTGACGACGCCAAAGTCATTGTCATTGATCGGATCTGCACTTGCTCAAAGCTAATCTTTCAACCTGAATCAAATAAACACCGCACTAAGACGGGAAATCAAAAACACACCGCACAAAGACGGGAAATCAAAACAAACAGAGTCGTTCAGAGACGACGAAATCACAAAAACAAACGAAAGAAAACAGAAAATATGTGAAACCACTTATTCAATTAGGATGTAAGGAAAAACAACTCGGATGGGTGATTTTTGGGTCAAATTGGCCCTAAATCACCCCTCTGACAAGAAGAAGAAGAAGAAGAAGAAATGAGTGACGGTTAAGGTTTGAGAAGGAGAGAAGAGAGAGAGACTTAGTCTTGCATCTTATTAAGTTTGCAATAAAATTGAAACATTAGAGATTATTACGGGACCACAATTAGTAATAAAAAAAAAACTTTGAATGTTCAATTTCTAAAATAAAATTTATTGTTAGACTTTGTTATTTCCCATCAAAATTGGGATAGCAAAATCAATCAAGTCTTTAATTAGAACATTTCAAATGTTTTTATTAACTTTTTTTTTTTACAATTATAACATTACATATCTTCCCCTCAAAAAAACATTACATGTCTTTTAATCTATTTATCTTGGTAAATAAAAAAGTAATGTCAAAATGAACAAAAGTTTGTAAAAGTAAAGGAGAGTTAAAGGTACTAATATTCAAAGCACATAGTGTTAAAAGTGTACAAAAATTGATCTAGTGTTTGGTTTGATTCGATATGAAAAAAGATAAAATCCAAAGATAAATAGATTATTCAAAACAATCTGAGCCAATCAACTTGAATCAGTTAATTACCCCTCACGATAGCTAAAAATAATTTTCTTTTGCTAGGTAAAATAAGCTACTCTAAATCTACCCAAAAAAAACGTTGCTCTAAAGTGAGTTCGACCTCAATGATATAACTACTGTTCATATCCTTTGGTTTCTAATATATTTTCAAAATGGATATTAAACTAGAATGAATAACACAATTGGCAGAAAATAGCCATAAAAGGGCAACCCAGTGCACTAAAGTTCCCGCATACGCAGGGTCCCACCATCTGGTGTATTGTATGCAGCTTGACCCTGTGTTTTACACAAGAGGCTGTTTCCAGGACTTGAACCAGTGACCTTTCATAACAACATCTTTATCAGTTGCGCCAAGGTTACCCCTTTGGCAGAAAATAGCCATGACAACAAAATATTTTTCAGATGAAATTTTTATTTAGATTGCAAAACTGAAAAACTCTTCCAAGTTCTAACACCCTATTCCAAGTCCAGTTCTAAAAAGTAGACTATGTATATACACAATCTGAAAGCCAACTACAATTGACTTGTTAAGGTTACCATCACTATAACAAACTGCAAACAAAATCAAAATGTCATGCTAACAAAAAACCAAGCCTTATTTCCTCAAAGGAATATTCAATATCTTGAACCAAGTCACCTCCGAAATGAGCCGGAGTCATAGCCGTATTCATAGGAATTGACACTGTCTTTGGCGTAGTAGTGGTAATGGAGACAGGAATAGGCTTTTCCTTTGGAGTTCTATTTTCTTCAACGACCACTGTGTCGGTCTTTGAGATAGTAGTAGTAGTGAGTGGCAAATTGTTATATGCTAATGTTTTCTGCAAATTATGCTTCTGCATACTGAATTCATCTGCAGCATTTTCCACATTCTCTTGTGATGATATTGTTGAAGAGATGGTAGTAAAAGGTTGTCGTGTCAAAGGAGATTCGATATCCCAAACAATTCCAGCACCAAATGAGTATTTTCTTGTAGGAAAATCAGCAATATCAAATCCTCTTCTAGCTAGACGAATACAACGAAAACAAGCACTTGTAAGAGATTTAAGAACATGCAAATGAGAAACACAAATAAATTATGGGAAATCTACCAGCTGAGATGTGGCTTTGACCTCCACCTCCAACAACATCAAATAAAAAAAATGCCTAAACCATTCCATGTCGCCACATAGAGCCTTATAAAAAACCCACCATCAAGAGTACTTGGGAGAATTCGGTGTAGAATCTTCGTCTAAAACAATGGAAAACATAAACAGGTATCCAACAATCTGAGGTTGTATTTTAAATGACACAAGTTGAAGCATAACTATGGGAGAATCTATAAACAGGTATTCAACAATCATAGGTTATCATTAGACGGGAATTCAACACATAACTACATCGATGGAGGCTGATTATGTCATTGGTTTTAACAAGAAATATTACAGAATGAAAACGCTATGCTATTGGCGGAGACAAAAAAAACACATTTACATTTTTCTTAGCAGGATCTGCGCTTAGATAACCTACCAGTCTACCACATCCAAAACAACCCCCTTATCAATTGAGTCAAAACTAAAGGCAACAAAGTCTTAAGAGATTTGCAATATAAATAAGTGTTAAACCCTTACCAAGTGAGAAATCTGCAAGCCGGAGATGCAAATAAACAGAAAAACAAAAAGGGAGTAAAGTATAAAGAAAGCTACCTGATGAGAAACATGAAATGGCATCGTCTAGGTTATTTGTTTGTTCAATTTGGTTTACTTTGTCAGTCTTCCTTGTGGAGCTTGATTGAGTAGCTTTTGAATCAGGTTTTAGAACTGATCCTCCAAAGGTACCTCTTCTATTAGCCGCACTTCCATTTGGTGTCCTAGGCGCTTTTCTTGCACTCTGGGCCTTTGAAGGGCTTTTTGACCCATACAGTACTTCCTGTTCTGCTATCATTTGTATCTGAAGTTTCTTCAAGTCCTGAAACAAGTCCGGATAAAAGAAAATATACCATTATTTACTGGAATCATAGATCAATGACACGTTGCCTGGACTTCAATATTTTGAGACAAAACTCGAGGTTTTATTATTAACTATAGGGCAACCTGGTGCTATTAAGTATCTGCCATGGAATTATCTGTGAATTTATTATAGGAAGCCTTACACACGAACTTGTAAAGCCCTAGTCACATAGAAGCAACTTCAAGTATTACGCTAAGGGTCTCCTTTTCAAGGTTTTCTTATAACTAGATAATAACTTATTTTGGAGAAACATTTAAATTCAATGAGTGGTTCGTACCCGCTGTCTACGGCGTTCTTGCTCCTTCTCTTGCCGTAATAAGATGTAGTCTTCAAGCATAGAAACTAAACGGACCTAGAAAGCGACATTCCAATAAAAATTAGTTTGATATAGACTTGAGCAACCAATAGATGCTGAGGTGATATTGCATGTATCTCTAAGAGGGTACTTACACCATCATATACGAACTCAGTGCTTTTATCCTTTTCCCATGCTACTGTTTTTGAAGTCAATTTGTCTGTCATTGCTATGGACATACAAAAGAAAATTAAAAGACATTCTGAACTAATAATACCGAAACATGCTATCTGCAAACATAAAGAAAAATACATTCTACACTAAACAGACACTCGATAAAGAAAAGCAAAACTGTGTTAGTAATAATATCATTGAGCAAAACAAGTACAACTTACAATTAAGGTCTAAAAGTACCTGGAATTTTGTTCACCAAGATACGGGCTTTCTCAGCTCGCTTAAGATTTAGATGAGTACCTCTACCAGCATTGTATCGGTTTTCATCCTAGAAGAAACAAGTGTACAACAACATTAATAAACTGTGCGATGATAAATATGGCCTTGGGAGTTGGGATCCATTTACATTGTTCAATAACATAAACATTGAATTTCACCACCAATCCAACTGTACAAATACACCATGCATTGTTAATGATAAGCGTTAAAACTTGATATAATTTACTGAAACAAAGATATGAAAGAACATTAAGAAGAAGAAAGAAAAAACTAACTCTGCTATACTCCTCCAGCCAAGACTCTTCATCACATGCTGATAACCACTTCTCAACATTTTCAAGTATTTCTATTCTGCTAAAAGCTTCCGCTTTGACTTGGGAAATCTGAAGCTCAATTTGTTCAAGCACATAAGCAGGGTCTGCAGATCCTGCATGAGAAAAGAAGATGCAGGTTTAAGAGTTTAAAGAAGAAAGAAATAATGGCACTCATCCAGTGGTATCGCTCTTGGACATTACCTGACTCAATAGCCTTTTCGATCGCAGCATCAGATTCTTGAACCAAGTGAGTCTTTCTACAAATCTCCTCTAGCTCTGCTCTTTTTTTCCAAACAAGCTCTTTCATCTTGCTCGATTTTAAGTCCTCTAATCTAGATACTTCTTCCTCCACCTGCATGAAATCATTACTTCTCAATGAAGTTTCAACAACATAAACAATGAGAATTGCTCATTCTTTTCTACAGTATCATATCACTCACATGATTAATGAAGTCTTCAGACAAAGTGTTTGGTTCAGTTACTTCATGTTCTGAAGCTGCTATGTTACACGTAACATTCTGAAACACCTGTTGCTCTTCAATAGGTGTATCCATCAAATTCCAAAGCTCCAATAATGATGTTGCTAGATCTTGAAGCTGCCAGATCATAATCAATTTATAAGTTTCAACCCAAGAAAAAAAAATCATGAAACGAAATTATAAAACGAAGTTATGTTCTTTACCTTTTGCATTCTCTGCAATTTCACTCCTTGCAGTTCTTGTATAGTTAAAGCCAATTGGCTTATGGTATCGTTATTTACACTCCTGGATCCTTCCGAATTTCCTAAACTAGGATGGACTTCGCTGACTGTCTGCTTAAAGTCTAAACCAAGTACTGAACAGAGAGAATTTAAACTGTGCAGGTTTTCTTGGACCTTCTTGAGACGATCACTCTACATTATTAAAAATAAAATACCATCACTCGGTAATAAAGAGCAACAAATATGATATTTTGGGTTCATAGAATGATAATACACACGCACAAAGAGAAAAGGGAAGAGAGAGCGGGAGAGGCGAGGCATTAACCTTCTCCTTTTGAAGTGTATGAAGTTGTCTGTGCAATTCTTCAAGTTTGCGCAATGACAAATCGGTTTCATCTACAATGAATGGGACGTTTTCTCTTGGACCAGAAATCTCATTTGATATACTTTGGATCTGCTCTTGAACTTCTTTGAATTGATTTCTCCGCTCATACTTTCGTTTTTGCATTTCCTCCAATTCCGGGAGAATCATTGCTAGCTCTTCCTTCAAGCTTCTAGCCTTTTGGCCAGACTACAAAAACGAGAGGCGTGAATGAACAAATAATCTTGGCTTCATAATTTCACAGTAACAACAAAACAAAACTATAAACTTTGACAATAATACAAACTATTCCACTTTATTCAACATCTTCATTTGGTACATAGTAATCACTGAAAACAGTTTATACACAAATTTGTGTATAAACTTTTATTAATGTCACACAAACAACACATTAAACACTGTTGTATTAAACTTAAACTATTTTCTCCATGAAGAAGTATAGATACATATGTGCCCTAAAACAGTAATCGAGAAACGAGCAATACATAAATTATCGAACCTGTCTACTATGTACAGACCGCTCTCCCATTTCTGAACAGATAGCTGTAATATCTGCCTCGGAATCAGCAATTTCTTGCCTAAGTTGAGCTCTAGAGCAATTAGCTTTATCTACCTTTCTTCTGTATACTTCGAGACACTCTTGTTCAAGCTCATACAACATCCTATCTTTTTCAGACTCAGATTCCCCAACTTCATGCCATATTATCTAGTTTCGGAAAATAAACGAAGACAAACAATAAGAATTACTCCTAAGTTTACAAGATATACATTGAAATTGCAGAAAAAGTTGGTTTGTACCTGAAGTTCTTGAAGAAGTGATCCACATGTAGTTTCAGCTTGCGGAAGAGGATGATCGTTATGAGGTTTATGCATTTTGGAGCACCTTTATCAACTAAAAAGGAAAATTGTCTTAGAAAATTTCGCATAAAAACAATCAAAGAAAGTGAATAGAACTTGATGCATCTCACATATAGTAATAACTCAATCAAAGGACCATTTTTGTCGAAGTCAAAAGTCGATAGAATTAAAGCATCGACTAAACAAACGATCAGTACTCACAAGCAAAAACCAACACCAACAAAAAAAGTTCATTTAAAAGTCCACATAATTTCTAGTGCCAACACCTTGGTGATTGATCTCAATGTTTCTCTATTTCACTAAAATTTTGATTTCTTTGTTATTAATCAAAAGTTAAGGTGAGTTGGTCCTGATAGCGCATCAGGGTCAGGGAAAAGTCTCAAGACTCAAAGAACACTTACAAAAGAATTAATATATTACACAAGAACAAGGTCCTCACAAGTCAAAACGGAATTGATATTAAAACCCGTATCCTTGTGAAATGTTAACCAAATCTTTTCCTGAAATTTGATTTTTAATAGAGAACAGTTGTGTCATTTGGTCCATGTAATGATCTATGAAGCACTGACATAGACACCGACACCTAACGCAATACTAACACTGGTAAAAATTTGAAAAAATAATTTCAATGAACATGATCACATGTGTCGTGTTGGGGTGTCTGGACGTGCCTTCCACCAG
>Ga0315915_1001814_pt1 | contig 26394 bp, 16 predicted proteins | sample MpolbnodulesMG_FD_207738 | JGI IMG/M metagenome (GOLD analysis project Ga0315915, IMG submission 207738) | Medicago polymorpha root nodule microbial communities from Los Angeles, California, United States - branched nodules | ecosystem: Host-associated > Plants > Roots > Nodule | place: USA...
TTTTGTGGGTTTGTCTCTGCGGAATTGTTTTGTGGGGTGAAGAGAAGAGAAGAAGAAATGAGGTTTATTAGATTGAAAGAACACAATAACGCTTAAATTGAGTCTTTTAATCTTGACCTCTGATTTAATCCTAAGGCTATTAATTATTCCTATCATTTTTTCCATTTAAATTTAATTCAATAATAGCATTTGACCGGGTCAAAATTAGAGGGGGCCTATGAGTTGTAAAAGGGGGTGGAGTTAGGGGTAGATCTGTCAAAACGGGCGGTCCGACCCGTTTAGGCTCGGCCCGAACGGGCAACGGGTTTTTAAGGGCCGGGCTGAAAAGCCCAGTTTAAATATGGGCTCGAAAAATAGGGCCCGAGCCCGACCCTATACGGGCTCCTGGGCTAACGGGCCAGCCCTGGCCCGTATTTTTTTTTTCCTTTTCCATTCTTTTAAGTACTGAACATATAGAACAACATAAATATACCGGACTAACGGGCCAGCCCTGGCCCGTATATGTTTTTTTTCCTTCCCATTCTTTAAGGAAACAGAATTACTTAAATATACACAAATAGTGAACAAAAGATAAATTAAGATTGATTCAAGAGAATAACAATTATGGAACGAAAGTCAACAAATATCCAGAATGACTAAGATTCTAAATTCAAAATACTAATTGTCCAGAAATTCAAAATACTAATTATCCGGAATAACATAAAAGTTTTAATGATCCAAAAAGTCACTCCCAAGAGTCACAACATCCAAGAGTCCAGTCCAGTGTAAAAAAAAAATCACACACTTCAATTATTTTTGCAGGCTTTCGGGCTGCCCGCAGCCCGGACGGGCTAGCCCTACCGGGTTTCGGGCTTTGTCGGACCGGGCTAAAAAGCCCTGAAATGATTCGGGCTGCAAATTTTCGGCCCAGACCCTTCATTTTTTGCGGGCTTTCAGGCCCGCCCGTACGGCCCGGTCCGTTTTGACAGCTCTAGTTACCAACTCAGATCCTTGAAGTTATTAAAAAATAAACCTCTACGCGATGTTTTTCTCCGGGAGTTTGTAGATTATTTTACAAACATGATTATATAGAATAGTGTTGCCAAAATCAGCTTCATTAAGTGGAAAGAGCGACATAGGAAGACCTCTTCCTCCATCTATATACTATTGTTATAATCAAACCAATGCGACCCGTCGTGATCTACAGTTAAATTGGTTATGTTCTGAATCTCGACTTGATAACCATGATTTGGCTATGTTCTTGTGTAATAAGTACTGAATCAGATCAGTTTGATCTGATCAATAACTCAATGATTTAGTCGATGTGATTTTTTTTTAATAATCGATCAAAATTTTAAAACACCAATCCAAACAAAAGAATTAAATATCTTTCACAAGACATAATTTTGAACTTATAGCTTATAGATTATCTCTTCCAAGTTCATTTAACTAAAAAAGACATGGTTGGTAACCACCACTTTGTCACGAACTGATAGCTTATATACTTTTTAAGATGGTATCATTCATTCACTTTTCCAGATTAAATTTAATAAATCAATCAAGGAAATCAGTATGTTACCTTTCTATCATATTTCCCCCCAAATAAATAAATAAAAAAGAACGGCAATAGTTCTCATTACACATAAAAAAATATATATAAATTTTCAAGTTTGGAGGGCATTTTGCACATAAATGCAAAATGGTATTTGCAAAACGTCAAGTTCACTAACAGAAAAATTTGACGGAGGGGGTAAATTGATTAACCTTTTGCAATTTCAGGGGTAATTGAAGTTTTGTTAATTTCAGGGGTAATTGACGAAACTTACAATTTTAAGGACTAATTGCCTATTTACTCAAAGTCTTATCAATTTTATTTTAAAAATCGCAAAGTACGTGTAATCGGTAATCACAATACCAATTCCTTCTTTTTATCCCTCAATCACAAATACAAATACGAAATCAAAACAATGATGATAAGTATTAAGTAGTAATAAGTGATTAATGATTAGGCATAGATAAGGCCTATGACTCAAACACAGACCATATCTTATCTGCTCACTTCCTATCATTATTGACTTTGTTTAGAAAACGATAATCCGCAGTGAAACCTTAAACCAGATTTTTTACTGTTTATGGAAACCTTACACAACCTGCGGTAAACAAAAAACTTTACTAGCTACAGTTCTAGAACATAATAATAACTGACATATTTTTTACTGTTTTCTGAAACATTAAACAATCCAAATCCATAATCTTTTCCTTTTTCTCATGTATTTGTTTTTATCTTCCCCTTACATGAACTCTTTTGGACAATATCTTTGAAACTCATCAACTTCTAGACAAACCCAATTGCCTCAATTTTAAGAACAAACTCAAGATTCATAAATTCAAGAGAAAAGACAAGTATTTTGGTGTTTACTAGCTTGTGTTTCAGCAAGTTTCTCAAATTTTCTTCAATAGATTGAACATGTCACCATGTGTGAAGAGATTGGGAAAATGGGTGTCTTTGGTTTCAAGGAGGGGTTTGTCAACTTCCATTGTTCAGAAGGATGCTGCTGCTGAGAATGGTGTTAAATCATTGAACCTTTATTCTGCCATTAATCAAGCTCTTCATATTGCTTTGGACACTGATCCTCGGTGAGTTTCATTCATTTCTTTTTCTTTATCAGGGTATTTAGAAAAAGTATGTGATTGTTATCTGGGCCGCGACATTAAGGTTTTTGATGTCTACGCGACTTGATTGAAGTTGCATTAGCTGTATTTGACTTCAATTTTCGCAATATCAAAGATGTGATACAAAACAAAACTTAGGAATCTAATTTTGCTTAAATGTATCATTGTTACAAACTGTTTTAAATTGTTGCGCTAGGTGAGTGCTAAGGTGGACCACTTTTGTAGGTGGTCCATCGTGGACCAGTACTTAAAATTACCAGAAATTCTAACAAAGATCGACGATACTCTTTAGAAGTGAAAACTTATGATGTTGTTTTAATCGAATTGATATCAATTAAGTCGCTATCTCAATCATGAAAATGACAAGGACCATTAACCTCTACTACCAAGAGACGACGTCTGTCGTTGTTGGAATTTTAAACAATTTTTAGGTACTGATCTACCGTAGACCACTTATGGAGGTAGTCCATATAAGAATATGTCTGATATGTTATTGTTACAAAACTTAGGAATCTAATTCCCCTTTACTGTATCATTTGCAATGTGCCCTTTTTAGTCTGAAAGGTGACATAATATTCCAACCGTGGGATCACAGAAAGTTGAGGGGGAAACAAACATCATTTCTATATATTTTAGTCCTTTTACTTTGTCTTTGACAAAACTTAAGCTTTACTTTTAGATTACAGGTTTCTATTAGGGACGTGGTTATCTAGGTTGAGGTTCTATATAGGATTGAATATTGAAGATTACAAATAGTTAAATAATAAATCTAAATTCTGTACACCTTTGTGTAAAACATTATAATGAAATTAAAGTTTTAGAATTTGGATTGGACCTAGCTCAATTAAGTCGGAATTTCTAGAGAGGTTTTGATACCATCTTAGCATTTGTGTTGACCTAACTCCATTTTAAAACTTGTAAAGCGAGGTGTGTCCAAGCTTAAGCACTACCACTTAGACCAATTTCTAGGTGAAATGTGACTAAAACCACCCCCTTAATCCCAATACTGTGAAGGTGTTGGAGTCTGCGGTGAATGCCGCAATTAGACGGCTAGTGGCACACTGTAGTTAAGGTGGAATTTCCAATACAAAGTTGCTACCGAAAGCTTTATATTTGAGCTCATCAATGGACAAACACGGTCAATGTTTGTACAGTGTTTTGAATCTGTTTGTGTTAGTATGAATTCAATTGGTGAACCGTAATTTTCCTGAAGTGTCTATGACTCTGAATTTAACTATAATAAACCTTTTCCATTATCTTCAAATTTCGCTACGACAAACAGTGAATATATATATATATGGCTTATTTGATTTATTATTTGCCTATAGAAATATCCTGTGTACATCCTTATCTCCTTCTGCATTTCATCGCAGTGCTTATGTTTTCGGAGAAGATGTAGGCTTTGGTGGCGTTTTCCGTTGCACAACTGGATTAGCAGACCGATTTGGTAAAAATCGGGTTTTCAATACTCCTCTCTGTGAGCAGGTATTTAATTATGCATTTCATGCTTCCTTTGAGTTTCATGCATTTCATGTTAGAACAGCAACCCTGGTTTAAAACAAACAGATACAGAAATTGCAAACAGAGAACACATAAGAGGAATATGAAAAATCATTAGAAAAAGTCTCTTAACTCACATGGTTTGATATTGAGTTTCTTCTTTTGATTGGTACATATCTTTTTAAATATTTACGTGATTAGTATATCCTACACATTAATGTCATAAATTGATAATTTGAAATGCTACTCGCAGGGTATCGTTGGCTTTGGAATTGGTCTGGCAGCTATGGTGAGTCTAAGAGGTTATAATAATTCACTTCTTGTTTTACCAACAAACCTTACTGCAATCTGATATAATCTATTTTTCTTTTATATATCAGAATTTAAGAGGCTTTCTTATATGTTTTCATGGCAGGGAAATCGAGCCATAGCTGAAATCCAGTTTGCAGATTACATTTTTCCTGCTTTTGATCAGGCATGCTCTCTTTATAAGGTTTTGGTTAGGCATAGTTGACGCGTCTTTAATCTGTAATTGACTAATTTCGGTTTCTAGATTGTCAACGAAGCTGCTAAGTTTAGATACCGGAGTGGAAACCAATTTAATTGTGGCGGTAAAATTCTTTCGCTGCTCTAGTGTTTATGTTTACGGCTTTATCTCTATTTTTACTTGTGTTAATTTGTTTTTCACTTTCTTGTAGGTTTAACAATTAGAACCCCTTATGGAGCTGTTGGCCATGGTGGACATTACCACTCTCAATCTCCTGAGGCTTTCTTCTGTCATGTTCCTGGTATCAAAGTATGGTTTTTTTATTTGGATTTCAAGAGTTGAATACATATGCATAATAGCCCAATCATCAAGTAAGGAAGATCAGGGCCTTGTTTGGATAACGAACATAATTAAGCACTTGTTATATAAGTACTTGTGTATAAACTATTATTATAACAAAAGATAAAACAAAGTCAAACTGTTTTCATATAAACTATTAGTTATTTTTTTACGCTATCCTGGAGAGCTTATGGAAATAAGTTGAAAATAGTTTATGGACATGTCAGAAGTTGTTTCCATAAGCTGTCCCAAACAGTCTCACAAACACTTACGCTAGCAGATAAATTCAAATAAGTCAATTCAAACATGCCTCGGGTGTTTAAAAGGGGTTTATAAATAGGTAGTTGGAAGATTTTGAAGGATTTGAAGTAATATTCTAATAATCATAGATCCAAATCATAGCATATTAGAAATATACATATTTATAACATCGATAATAGAATCAGAATGTTTACTTTAAGATTTATGAGAAATAAGATACTGGATAATGAGAAAATTAGGATTGGTAGAAAACAAGGATGAGAGAAATTACCATTTGTACTAATTTGGCTTGTTTATAATGTTGATTTTGCTTATCTTTGTAATTAATTCATTTTTCTGCAAATGCCTCAAGAGTGTTTCTGGTATAGGTCGTCATTCCTCGAAGTCCAAAGGAAGCGAAAGGGTTATTGTTATCTTGCATACGAGATCCAAATCCTATTGTATTTTTTGAACCAAAGGTTGAATCCTTATTCTGCTAGAATAACCTTAAAGAATTGTGTGCACTGTGCATATAATTACAGTATGTGACATTTGTGATCTCAATCATGTGATTCCTTGTTTCAGTGGCTTTATCGTTTGGCCGTTGAAGAAGTACCAGAGGGTGATTACATGTTGCCTTTATCTGAGGCCGAGGTACACTAAAAGTCTCGATGATGAAGAAAAAGAGGTTCTGCATAACATTATTGATACATTGTTGTGTTGAATTGTTACTCTGTACTTACTCAGGTGATTCGAGAAGGAAGCGATATTACACTTGTTGGATGGGGAGCTCAATTGTCTATAATGGAACAAGCCTGTGTTGATGCTGAAAAAGTAAGTGGCTGTTGCTTCGAATCAGAAAGTGTTAGAAAGTAATTTGCATTGCAGATTATTTGTGTATCAGAAACGATATTTTGACATCAATTAGACAACAAATTTCGAAAATAATTTAGATGGTTAATGCAGTTCAAATATACGGTTAATTACATCATGTGATGGTTAATGAATATGACAAGGTGTTGCAACTCATTAACCATCCATTAAACATATTAACAACAATTTTGAACGTCATCAACCATGGTTTTTTGGTGTTCAACTATATGAGATTTATTAACCACAATTTGATATTGCAGTTTGACATTACAATTTTCCATTTCCATGAGAATATATTACTATATTTGAGAGGAGTAGATCCATGTCTAGAAATCTAGAGGTCTCAACTCAATTGATATTATAACTTTATTACGAAATTCTGCAGGAGGGAATTTCTTGTGAATTGATAGATCTGAAGACACTAATTCCTTGGGATAAAGAAACTGTGGAGGCATCAGTAAAAAAGACAGGAAGACTTCTTGTGAGTAAATATTTTATCGAATGATTACCAAAACCTGGATTGGTATTAACCTACGTGTTACATTGAATGTATTGTGCAGATTAGTCATGAAGCTCCAGTGACCGGAGGTTTTGGTGCTGAAATCTCAGCTTCCATTCTTGAACGCTGCTTCTCAAGGGTATGTATCCAACTTTTAGCTCATAACTTCAAGTAAAAATTCTTTAGGCCAATAGGGCATAGTTTTTGTTTTGGTACACCAAAATGCCTCACATTGCTTGAGAATCGAGGCTTAATGTAGCTTTTAAACACTCACTGTCCTCAACCCACCGAAGCACCTTTATCGAAGGATAAACCTGTGAGGGCATACACAAGATCCAAACAGCTCTAGTAAACCAAAAAATCTAATTGCATGTGAATTGAGGCTAAGTTTAGTTTATAAACACCCATATATGTTTGAATAGCCAAATATATTGACATGATGGGAGTGTCAGAGCGGCCCAGAGAGATACAGTCACATTTACAGATTTTGTTCTTTCCACTTCTACTCTAACAAATTGGTGATGTTCATCTTCATTAGCTTTCTCAACTCATAAAATTCATCAATACTAACTTGGAAAAGCAAGGAAGAATTCATTAGAGTCGAGAAACATAGTTGCAAAGCATACACAATGCATACTTTTCAATGTTTTATTATAAATCATGTTCCGTCCATGAGGTATCAGTTCAGTGATATGAGTTTGAATAGTAATCTCAAGGGGCAGAATTCAAATCGCCTCGGAGATGGTTGTAAAATGACAATTGGTACCAGTTTAATTAATAATAGCACCGCTTTTCCTGATATAAGAAAATATCTTGACTGCATACTTCAAGAAAAATGGTTATAACCAAATTCCTTTGAGACATATCTGAAGTCTGTCCTCTTTTGTATTACAGTTAGAGGCACCAGTAGCAAGAGTTTGTGGCCTAGACACTCCTTTTCCTCTGGTTTTTGAACCCTTCTACATGCCAACCAAGAATAAGGTGACTTCTTTGTTTATCTTAATTTCTTGTATTTATATGCAGCATGGTGAAGAGTTATCTTGACTGATGCAAATGTCTTTCATTTGATCATGCAGATATTGGATGCAATTAAATCAACTGTCAGCTACTAATGTGCTTTACTACATTGACATGGGAGGAAACTCATTCATTGTGGCTTTTTCTTCCAATGTGAAACAAAAAGGTCAACAAAAGAATAATGACCATGTAATGTAACAGTAATGTAAAATGTCTCCATTATGAATTCTCCTATATCAAATTTGCCCTTATATATTGATCAGTAAAAATGTATTATTGAATTTTACTATGATGATGATGATGATCTTTTGACCCTTTTCCTTTCTTCAGTTGTTAGGTTCAACTTCTACCTTCATTATAATGCATAATTATTTTTTGGGTCAAGTAGACTAGTGACTAGATTCACACACCTTAATTGTGGAATCTTAAATTCAAACTCATACCTCTACATGGTCTTTGTAGCTACCAATTGAAATGTATTTAGGACAAAATGCTAAATTTCAATTCATACAAAATTGAAAAATACATATGTAATAATATTGTTGGAGTTAATTGAGCTTCAGTTTTCATAATTGCATTAGCTTATATTACATTGCCCTTTAAGTGATTTATATATTCACTAAATTTACCTAATAATTTAAAGGTTGAAATAAAAAGGTCATATCATAAACCATCTCAAGTGGTTAACGAGCTCCACCAATGACGAATTGTTTAAGAGAACTTGAGTTTGATTCCATTGTAGAACAACATTTGGCCAGACATTACTTACGTTCTAGTCGAACTCTAAAACTGGAGGGTTAACCAAAAAAATAAATTATCGTGAGAAACTTATCCTCCTGCCAATCGTGTCAATTATAACCTCAAAATGCTATTACACATGTTGTCAATTTTAGCTTTGCCATGCAAAAATAAAATTATCACCAACAACATTTATCAAAGCATTATCCTGGTCAGTCACAATTATTTTGGGGTAAGTTTCTGGAGATTTCAATAAAATACAACATCTCTTTAGAGTCCATTGACGTTTTCTTCTTTCTCATACATCATATAAGCAAATGCAATAGAGGATATCAACTTAGTAGAACTGATACCAACAAACTCAAGTAACGGAAGACGATATTCATTGGTTTTTTAAGTGGAATCCATCACAAGAACAATAGAAAAAAAATGTTAAACAACTTGATGGAATCTAGATTAGCTTAGAAAATATATTTTACATCATCTGAATCAACAATCAATCTTTAGTTATACACATAAGCAAGCATTTCATGAGATGTGTTTCTGATCTAGGATCCCTGATAGATTGTTTATACATGTGACATGCATTATAAATATGTTTGATAGTAGTTGCACTTCGACCATTTCTATTATGTAAAGTAGTCAAAATATTTCTTTAAATGACCATTGAAGGTGTCATCTCACGAACAATCCTCTTTGCTTCTGGTTTTAAACGTTCAACATATTTATGACCATGGAAGACTTAAGTCATCTCATGATTGTGTTCTTCGTCCCCAACTCTAAGGCTCCATACACCAACACTCAACAAACAACCTATCAATTTAAATGAACAATCACATTTGAATTTACGTGTTAACAACTTTTTGCTCGGTATAGGAACTTCCTCATCACATCTCAGCATAAAAAAAATAAAAAATTGTCATCCCCCCATTATCTGATTTTGAAATAACAACAACTAACTTATTTGCTTCATCTCAAACCCATGTCAAACAACCTATCTCGTGAAGTAAATTTTACTCTAGTTGAAAATTGTATGTGGTAATCAATACAAGACAAAACTAGAGGTCCAACCTCGGCTTTGGCAATGCCAAAGGGATCTCAACTAGATATGGAACCTCGACTTTGGCATTGCCTCGATGATCCGCAACTTATGGTTTAACATCTTTGGAGGTTTAATGTGAGGTATCAAATCATATGGGGTGGGGTAGGAGCACCCATGTCTCAAACAGTGCAAACAATTCTCAGAAAACCTGTATATTTACGTAAATACATGGCTCAAATTATAGCTGAACCGAGTTTTTCAAATTTTTTGATTATATAATCCGAACTCCGCCAATACAGAATGGTTGAAATGAAAATGAATAGAAGTCGAATAACGAAGGTGAGAAAGGTGGTAAGGAGATGTTTGTTTATGGAAAATATGCTCATGTATTTTAGATTCTATAATCCAAAGCAGAAAAAAACATTTCGGAATATAGAATATGAAGTGGGTACTTTTGCATATGACGAGTTGAAGGAGAAAATGATACGTTTAAAAACGCAAATATGCTTCAAATTATAGACTCCAAACGGAGGTAAAATTGGTAAAACGTAAGATGTGCAAGAAAGACAATGATGAGAAAATAACTTCTTTTTTATCAAAGGTAACGAAGGCTAAATCCTTAAGCTCATTACATTTACATTTAATATTTATACAAGCCAATTTTACTTTTCGGTAGTTTATTCACTTTGCAATTTTTGGCCACTCAAGCACAACTATCCTACACATGCTTGTACTATTGGTTTTCCATTATTCCGCAACGGTATCCAATGCTGAAGGAGCACTATGATTGACAATAACAAGAGATTCAAACATAGAGTTTTGAAAGTGGGATTTGAAAATAGAGAAAAATGAGGAACCAAACAAGAGCTCTCTCCAATTTCTTCCCTTCCTTTGTTTCTCTTGCTCTAGTTTGTGTTTAGGGAGGAGTTAGGATCCTCTCCCTTTCTCTTTATTTCTTCTATTTAGAAAGATAAAAAAATAAAAAAATTTAATAAAAAAAAATAAAAATAATTAATAGTGGTGAGACTTACTTAATGGTATGACTTATTAACTACTGTTTTTTTGTATCAATCTCTCATCAAATTACATTTTCCATTTATTTTAAGCACATGGAAATGATCATAGCTCATTTAGAAATAGATACACACAAAAAAAAAGTTGTGAGGGTATTAAGGTACCTCGTTGGGGTGAAACTTTTTCGGGGTCTTATAAGACCCAATGTCTCATTTAAGACCCTAATCTTAAGTGGGACCTGCACTTTTTTAATATTAAAAATTTATAATTTAAAATGTAATGATATAAAATTATTGATAGTTGATTAGTGGATCTTATTTAAGAAAGTTGTCTGAAACGATGAGTTTGAGGGATTGTGTGCTTATTATAAATGATTGATACGCACATCTGAGATCTATTTAAATCAAGGTAGTAAAAACCAAACCGCACCAACCGGTTCAACCGGGAACCGGACCCATGACCGGTTCGATTGATCCCCAAAACCGTTGGTTCACATAACCGGGTCAACAACCGGAAAACCGGTCGAAAGCCGGGAAAAAAACGGGGAACCGCCGGTTCAGACGGATCTGCAGGTCTGACCGGTATGGGTTTTATTTTATCGAGAAAAAAATAAAGATCAGAAAGGAAGGGCAAACAAGTTAAGCAATTCATTATGTTGAAGTTTCCATGGAAGTACAAGTGAAGATGTAAGAAGAAAAAAATAAAATTGGAGTAGAAGAATAGTGGGACAATGAGAGTGAGAGATGTACGCAGACGGCTGCCTCTGCTCAATACTCATCAGGGAATGTGAAATCTAAGGTTAGTAAATGAGTTGGGCTTATCAGGGAAGCCCATGAAGAATGTCTTTATTTAAAAAATAATTATAATTATATATGTAGATTATAATTGACCATGTGTTCTTTAAAAAATAAAAATTTACCATGTCTCAAAAAATATTAAAATTGACCATGTGTGCGTGAGGTGAGTTTTGTGAATTTTTTTTAAAACTTTTTTTCTTAATTATTAACTACATTGTAATAAAAAAAATAGATTTTTACTAGAATATTACAATAAAATAATAAAAAAATATTATTTAATTAAATCCGGTTGAACCCCGATCTGACCCCCGGTTGAACCTCAAAACCTTAAACTCATGCCTACACCGATTTAATATCTGGTTCGGTTTTGATTACCTTGATTTAAATACAAAAAATTGAAGTATGTGTTGTGGATACTCTAAGAGTCCGTTTGGTTCGAGAATTAGGAGGGGATGAGAGAGGAGGGATTTTAACGGAGGGGAGGGGATGAGAGATATTTTAATTAAAAACGTGTTTGGTTTGCAAGGGGAGGGGAGGGAAAGGGGAGGGATTTTAAAATTATTTTACCGTTTTACCCTTAAACTTAATTAAATAAAAGAAACTACTTGATTTTACGATTTCAGAGACTGACGAATGACAAGCACACATCTAAGCTGCTTATTTTATCTCAAACTGGCTCATATATTTTGCACAACAAGACATGAATCGGTGAATTAACATTGAATAAAAAGGAACAACAAGCAATAATAAGTTGAATTAAAATAAGATAATAATAATAATAATAATAATAATAATGTCTTTGACATCAACAAAGTAGTAGTACGAGTGGTTTTTAAATGTAACAAATAAGATTGATAGATAATATAATAATAAAAGTTGTTACAAGAAAAATATAACAAAATAATAATAAAAATTGTTACAAAAATAAGATAACCTAATAATAATAAGATTGTTACTCTTTCAGAAGAAAAAAAAAAGATTGTTACAGAGATAATATAATCTAATAATAATAAAAGTTGTTAAAGGTTAATATTGAGATTTGAAATTAATTTAAGGATAATTATGGGAATGCAATAAAATTTTAAAGAGATTTGCTTCCCTACTCTCCCCTCCCTTTCCCTTCTAAAAATTGAACCAAACACTTAAAATTAAAAATCTCTCATCGCCTCTAAAACTCTCAAACGAAACGGACCAGGTAGGATCCACCATTATTAAAATGGAAGATAGCCACATGCAAATCTCAAAGAGCAATTAATCAAAGGAGAAAACTTATATGCAGTACCTTATATGCTGGTGGTACTGTTCCCTATCAGAAAATAACACGTGGCATATACATTATAATTTTAATTGTCATCCCGGTTTTTCGACTGGTTTTTTTCCACTTAAGTTACTAATTGTTTGTCTTACTCCTTCAAAATTCAATTAATGGCATCCTCAATGTTCTAATAAATGGTTCAAATGCAAAGTGTTGAAATTTTACTCCATTATTTTACTTGTATACAAAGTCAAAAAATTGAAGGCAAAGAAAAAACAGAGTAACTCCATTAATCAAAATTGAAATTGAAACTTTATAAGGTAGAAGAAGATAGACTAAAAGAGTGACGGTGCTGATGCCACTCAGTTAGAAGAAGCAGTGGTTTCTTCTGCGAGCCATTCACTTACTGAAATTGCAATTTAACTTTATGGAAAAAGAAGAACCATGCGGAGGGGTGTAGTAAGGAGAAAGCGGGTAGCATTCTATAACTCATTTGGAGAGGATGACCGAACAAATAATAATTAATTTGTTTTAATTGTTAAAGGACACGCGTATTATTATAATTGGGAGAACAGTACCACCAGTACATAAGGTACTGTATCTAAGTTTTGCCCTTAATCAAATATTAAATGCTTTTTCGTCACTGCTATGCTATAAATCATCCTTCCCTTTCATTCCTTTAATAACCTCATAAGCTTCATACAATCTCACATATTAAATTACACCAAACAACAACATCTTTACCAAATCTCCTCATCAAAAAAACTCTACGTGAATTCATCAAACAACCACATCGACCATAGGCTTCTAGTTCTATCAACCCACTAAGTAACACGCCCAAAATTCCTAATACCCTTTCTTCAATCAATTGGGCTAACTCTTTCTCCAACATTCCTCTTTATCTTATCCATCAAACCCTACAACAATTTGATATAATATATTTTCCTTTTATATATCTCAATTTAAGAGGCATATATGTTTTGCATGGTAGCAAAATCGATCCATATTTTCCTATAGATTATCGAAATGGTTAAACCTCTGGCAAGAGTTGAATCCATGTGCATAATAGCTCTCAATCATCAAATTAGGATAATTAGGGCACTGTTTGGAGAAACATCTTAGTTAAGCGCTTAATATATACGATATTTCTATAATAATAGATAATATAAAATCCAATTGTTTTTATATAAGCTATAAGTTGTTTTTATAAGCCATCCTAAAGAGTTTATGAAAATAAGCTGAAAACAGCTTATGGACATATCATAAGTTGTTTCAATAAGTTCTGCCAAACAGTCTCACTCTCACGAACGTTTGTGCTCGTTGTTAAACTCAAGTAACCCAATCCAAACAGACCCCAAGTGTAAAAAGGGGTCTATGAATAGGTGGTTGAAAGATTTGAAGTAATAACAAAAGATAAAATATAGTCAAACTATTTTCATATAAACTACAAACTATTTTCATAAGCTATATATCTTGAAGAACTCGTGAAAATAGTGTCTAGACATGTCATAAGCTCTCTCATTAAGCTCGATCTCCCATACAATCTCACAAGTGCTTATGCCAACACGTTAACTCAAATAAGTTAATACAAAGGTTTTAAATCCCAAATCTCTTATTATACTCCAAGACCAAATCCTCTTACACATAATAATTCCCAAAGTATTACAACAATTTCAAAAGCAGAAAAACAGTGGCTTATATGGAACCTGTCTCTTACTCGCCATCCCAAAGTTCTTCAGTTGTTTTGTACCCTGGAGATGTCTTGCTAACATATTGTGTTCCTGAAACTACTCTCTCCTGCATCGATATATCAGAAAGTTGAACCGAAACTATGGATTAAATGATTTGAAATGAATCTAATCAATTCTGTTGTAGAGACTAAACAAAACTGTTGCATGTAGAAAGGAATAAAAAGTTATTTAAATCTAGAATATTTTTCATTTGGCATATAGTCCTTTGCACATAGACTAAAATATTATATTCATCTAGCAATGAAAATGTTGTAGAAAAAAGTTAAAACCTGTTGCAATCCAATGATATAAATGATCATAAGATTGCATGAAATGACTTACCTGCTTAAATTCATTGAAATTAGCTAGCAAATCTTCTGGTATTGACCAGTTAAATAGATCAATGTTTTCCTTGATCCTCGCAGTATTTGTGCTCTTTGGAAGTACACTGTGACCCATTTGTAGTCCCCATCGAAGGGCTATTTGTGCTGGAGTCTTCCCTAACTTCGCAGCAGTCGTGTGCAGAACTGGATTTTTGAGAATATTACTCTTAGGTCCTTTACCTAGTGGTGAATAACCCTGAATATGAGAATTCGTTGGGATAAGAACTTGGTCATCAAATCGGGTTTCATCTCGTGAATTAAAAGAACTACTTTCCGAGTCGTCTTATTATGAATCATAATTTATAGTACTGATAAAAATATGAGATACGTTACTAGAAAGAAATATGATATCTTTAAGTAAAAATAACTGACATGGCTTAATGTTAACGAAAAGTGGTTGACTACACTAAGTTTTGATACTGATTCATTGAAAGGAATCAGGACTCATCTTAGTGAATCGGGATTCAATATGAAATTCATCCAAAATAGTTGCATACTAGAGATTCGTACTAATTGGGTTCAATTTTCTATCAATCGAGATATGATTTGTAAGTATGATAAGATAGAAGACATGAAATTTGCATACTCACAGACAAGTGCACTCCCTTGGATTTACAGAAAGCATGTAAATTCGGTTGCTGCAATGAAGGATGCAATTCAACTTGGTTAACAGCTGGAGGAACATGTGCCACATCCAGCAGATCCTGAAGCTTCTTTACAGAGAAATTGCTGACTCCTATAGCTCGAGCCTTGCCGGAATCGTAGAGTGTCTCCATTGCTTTCCATGTGCTTGGTATGTCGGGTTTGGTAAGATGTTCATTTTTCATGCTGACTGGAAAGTGTATCTAGAAGAATATATAAAAGTATTACAAACATAATAGGATCTGATTCAGGAGGAACTTAATTTCATTGTCATTTACACACAAGGTAGAGATCAAGATAGTCGAGCTGCAAATCGCGTAAAGTTCTACCAAATGCCTTAGGGACGTCTTCTGGCAAGTGATCGGTATTCCTAAAATATGTGCAAATTAATAGTACTTAGTTCAGAAAAAGAGACAGAGTGGCAGACTAAGCGGTCTAGTACGAGATGCTTTATTCAGTAGATACAATGAAAATGAAAGAAAAGTAATCATTGAGTTGTTTAAGAAGTAAATATAAAAAGAACAAACCATAGCTTGGATGTGATCCACATCTCTTCACGCTTAACTACTCCATTAGCAAACAACTTCTTCAAGGCATCACCAATCTACTCATCAAATTTAAAAAATGTTAATGGATAGAAACACTACCACAATGGTGTATCAGCAAAAAGAGGATAAAAACTGCAACGATTTCAAATTCAAATTCTGCAATCAACATATTGAATGATTTTTTGACTAAAACATACTGAATGATGATCTGCAATCAACTGAATGTTAGTTTAAAAGGAAGAGCAGCAGAAGACTGAAAAAATATGATGGTGATCTGTCCGGTGAGAACACATGAGTGGCAACGGTGGCGGATGGCGTTGAGTCTTTGCGGTAGAACGAAATGTGTCAGCGGCACGTTAGCACTCTGACGCTCAAGTCAGTAATGGAACTGAGAAAGAGTGTGTAGAAAGTGTTGTGAAAAGTGAATCGTACCTTGAGGGTGAATCAAGTCCACCCTTATATAGGCGCGCGTTGGGTATAACCGTCTCCGGGTTATGCGGCGTGTGATTAGGAACGGTTAGAGGACACGTGTAGGGTGATCCTCGCGCGGGGCGTGCATCTGTGTGGCACAGTGCACTTAAACTGGCGTCCTCCCTCAGGCGCAGAGCCTTAAGGTGGTGTAAGTTATGCCACGTGTTAACGTGTGGTTGATCCTCTGACTGGTTCAGAACAGATGGACGTATGAAGCATAGACACAAACACGGATATCAGACATGATATTGACACTGACATGTCAACAACAATAATAATTTCTACATGAGTCAGTATTCCAATTTCACTTGGGGAGTGTTTGTAGATGAGTTTTTGACTTATAGTTGCTTTTTCATTAGTATCTTAAGTAGAAAAAGGCCTTTTATACGTGGTTACGGAGAAGAAAAATGAGAGAGCTTTTATAAATGTACATACATAGAACGTCATTTCAACCTATGCAAGAAGCTATTAGTTATAATTATTGAAGGACTTTTTCAAATGCACTTCCATAAAAGCTCTTGCTGAAAAGTTCAATCAAACTAGTTCTACTTGAAGGTTGATACTATGAAGCACGGACACCTCTTAAAATTAGGCGGTATCCGACACCTCTATGACACTCGTACGACACATGTTGGACAACTAAGACCGGTGTCATAATACTTTCAGTTACATTCATCTTGTACTAGAAAAACATGAAACCAATACAGATTATCCACGTGGCACATGACTATGATGATGATAAATTAAGGTCATTAATTGATAGGACTAGTGATACATGCTATTTAATACCACACCTCACCTCCTTTTCATTGCCATAATATTGAGCACAATCTATATGCCGATATCCAACCTACATTAACATAATAACGATTCCAAAACCATAATATAAATCATTTCATAAATTTTACAATAATAATAGTAATAATACAAAGAAAACATGATGAAAGAAAAGAATGGAATGAAAAATTAGAAAGAAAGAAAGAAAGAAACATTGACAGCAGTGGAAATTGCATCGTAGACAACACCAGGTGCAGCAAGCCAGGTGCCTAAACCAACAGACGGAATCTTAGCTCCTGTGTTTAACTCAAACAATCTCAGGTCCTCACTTCCCATTTTCCACTCTGATGACAGAACAAAACTCAACCTCAGACTCAGACCAAGAGACCCAGAAAGTCAATTGACGTACGCAAGTTAATAGATTCTATTATTTTTCTAAATATAAAATGTCAAGTTGTTGGAGTTGATGAATAAATATTTAACTCAAATATCATAAAAACTTGGTTAAAGTGCATTTTTTACCCTTAAGTTTTAAAAAGCTGCGATTTTGGTCTCCTGTAAAAAATTGACAAAAGTGACCCCAATATTTAGGAAAATATGCTCTTTGGACTCTATCATAAGGAAAACAATTAGCTAATATAGGGCTCAATCTTGATCATTTGAAAATTTGGATGGAATTCCCTGTTTGTATTAGAGGCACTTTTATTAGAAATAGGCTAGGGAGGCCTAACTATTGATTTATCAATCCTTGAGGAGGTTATGGTTTGGTCTCTCCTCTTTTTTGTTCTTCTTTTTCTTTGGTAATATACTTTGGGTTGTCCTAGTTCCCTGCTAGGCTTCCTTTTTGGATTAAAAAAAAAGATCATGTCAATCCTAATTCCTAAGATTAAAATTTATTCCAATACCCATTTTAACCTATGTTGTCAATCGTATAGCGCTTCCTAAAAAAAGTTTGGCGTAATTTCATCAAGACAAGATAAAGAAGGTTTTCCTAAAAAAAAAAAAAAAGATAAAGAAGGTTAAATCACCAAGATCATTGATTTGTCCAACTCCTAACGTTTACATTAAAAATCATCAAAAAAAAAAACAGGCTACTTTGCTATTTTTTTGATGCAAGCCAATTTAACTTTTGGGTAGTTTTGAATTTTGCAACTCTTAGCCACACAAGGACCATTAGACTGCACATGCTTGTACCACAAAGGCATCCAATGTTGAAGGAGCAGAAGAAGTTGCTATAAAAGAGGTTCAAACATAGAGTTATATAGAAGGGGCATTTGAAAATGGTGTAAAGGAGGATCCAAACAAGAGCTCTTTCCATTTTCTCATCCTCTTTTAATTTTTCTTTCTTTCCTTTGTTTGAAATCTCTTATTAAGTAAATAACTCAAGTGTTTGGGCTTAAAAAAATAATAGATAGAATAAGAGATATTTTTGTGTCACACCGTATTATTTCTCTCTTTTTTTTTTGGAGCATATTTCTCTTTTCTTATTTAAAATCTTTAATTCATAATATGCTTTCAAACAAATTTGAAAGTTCTTAAAAAACAAAAAAACAAATTTGAAACTATTTGTTGGTATGATGCTCTATTAGTTCTCCCATTTTTTAAACTAATTTCTATAAAACTTAAAAATAATAGAGATTTTTGTTTTTGTCGTTACACCTTATTATATTTCTCTCTCTTTGTTTTGAAAATTATACTAATTTAAGTTTGTTTTAAAATGTGAGACCTTTATATTGCTACGACTTGTTAGCTATCATACAATGCTTTTGGTACAAAGTGATCATACCCTTTAAAATTATCAGATTAGCTACCAAAATATTGCTACATGCATGTACTATAGTAAATTTTTATTAATTAGCAACGCTCTTGCATCAAATAAAAGTTTCAATACGGTGAGAAATTGAAATTTCTGTCAAAGCATAGTTTTTAATGCATATCTCTGATCTATAATAAAATTATTTTGATCAATCTTTTGCTTTGATTTGTTTATGTTCGATTTTTATAGGTTATTTGATAAAACAAATTAAGTGAAAATATATTTTGAACTAGTTTTCTGCTTTTGGTTAAATTTGTTTGAGCAAGTTGATATGATCAACATTTATAATTGGTTGGTTTTGTTTCAGTTTAGAATAACTTATTTCTATCTTTTTTGGTTATAATTGCTTTGATCTTCTATCTCATGGTACTCGCAATGCATGTCTTCATTTCTTAGATTTTCTTTGCTTTTCTGTGAAGTGATTTTCACTTCTCAGTTCCATCTATAAGCACTTGTTCTAATACTCAATTGTAAGTCTTATGTGAATGTTGTCTAGTTGTTAGATTAATACTTACTACTTCGTTTGAGTTTGAATCTAAAACTTGTAACTCCTTATCAGTTAAGCTACCTAAACCCCAAAATTTTGCCTGGATCATGTGTTATCTCATGTAGTTCTTATATGTTTTATTTTCCCAATGGAACTATTAAATGTCAGGATCAATGTTGATTTATTTGTACATCTTTTTGTATCTATAATAAATGTGTCTGTCAAAGTGCTACTCTCTTGTTTGCATTTATACTATTTTTAGATTCGTCTTGGATTTTGTTTCCCTTTTGATATAGTCTTGTATATGCCTAATTAAGACATTACTTTGTTCTTAATAATTTGATATGGTTACAAACTTTCAGCAACCAAAATAGAGAACAAAAACCAATGCTAAAAAAATGTGAGCCTGTCATGGTAGAAAAGACAAACTTTAGAGAGGTGAGACAACTTTGTTTTGAATTTAACTAAACATAATAGGAATTTATCTTTCATTTTGAATCATATGTTCAATGTCGGCATAGTCTTTGTATACAGATCTAATATAGGAAGTTATCTATATTTAATATAGGAAGTTATCTAAGTTAAAAGATAATAGTAATATTGATAGTATGTTCAATGTTACCTCAATATCTTATATATAATGTAAACTATCACTGTGGGTATTGTCATTGATAGTACATATTATATCTTATATATGGAGTTATCATTGACCATACAATTAATGATAATATCATATTTTAACTGCGATAATATCCCATATTAGACTTAATATATACACAATATGTTGATACGGTGCATATGAAAAAGTATTCAATATGAAAAATAAAATACAACTGAATATGAACAAAGCTTAGAAAAAGGACGTGTTTACCACTAAAGATGTATTCTCTTCCATGATATAAATCTCAAAAAAAAATAAAAAATTTGAGCATTTGTTTGTGTTATCTATTTTGGTCGTTGCAAGTGTTTTATACTTGTTAAATTGCAAAGAAAGGATTAATGTCTTAGTCGGGTAACTGTAAGGAGTAAAATATGGACAACCTTTCACTTCATCAAATAGGAAACAAAAAGCAAGGAAAAAATATAGAGCATGAGTATAAAAATATTATAATTAAATGCAACTACATTTTCTTTTTAAAAACAACAATCAATTTAATTTTAAAAGATGTAAAGGAAAAATATTGTATGTAAAAAAGAGAGAAGTATCTTTCCAGATATATTTTTGATTCGAAAGTGTCTCAATCCAACAAATGGACTCGAACAGCAATCTACGGCTCGAGTCAGATCCTTAAGTGAGTTTTTAATTGATAGATTTATCAAGAGACAAGTATCGTAATTGGGAATCGAAGGAACCGAAGGAATGTACAAGTTTTTTGAATATATAAAAAGGAAAAAAGATAAAGAAAAAATATAATTAATCTCAAAAGTGTGCGAAAAAGAAAATGAATTATATTCTATGTGAGTTTCATACATCGTTATTTTAACGTTTCTAGTAGGAGTGCTATCATGTGAGGGTGGATGTATTCCCCAGGACGTGTAGTTTTGTCGAACATAAATGAAATCTCTTGCATGAAGTTTATGTTTACAATTTATAGAAAACATATAAACTAATTATTACATTGCATGTGTGCCATATGTCTTCTACCTCCTAGGAACCACTTTTGAAAGTTTCTTCCTTTTGAATTTGAATCTTTGGCGCTTTCTAATAAATAATTGTTGATCATTAAATTCCTTGAACAATTGAGTGAATCAAGAAGTTATCATTAACTTCTACGGGATTTGAAACACTTAGTTGGCTTGTCGTAATGATGCATAACATGACCTATAACTGCCCTAGACATAATTGAAGCGTGTTTTTTGTATAATAATCCCACAAGTGTTTATATTACTAGATAAGCTCAAATAAATTAGCATGCCCTAAATCCCAAATCTGTTATTAAACTCCATAACCAAGCTCCTGAATACGTAGGGTCCGGGAAGGGGTCCCACTGTTTTGGTATATTGTATGCAGTCTTACCTTGTTTATACACAAGAGCTTGTTTCTAAGACTTGTATCCGTGATCTTTCAGTCAAGTGACAACAACATTATCGTCGCGTCAAGGCTCCCCCTTTGTAACCAGGTGATGTCTGGAAAACAAGTTGTTATCGAGGAATGGCTCTTTATTGCGTTGATAAATGAGAAGGTCAAAATGAAACTATGGCATAAATAATTTGTTAGTTCCTATAATATACATCTATTTTGGTTTTAATCCTCTTCAAAAGAAACCTTGCTTGTTTTAATATGCATATTTTATTTTGATCCTCATTGTTTTTATTAAAGTCCTTGCAATATTTGAACCATGTTAAATTAGTTCTTGTAATATGTGAATTATATTACCTAAATCTCCAAACCATGACCAATATTAATTACTGAGGGAGTAATTCAACATGAATCTAATCAACAAAAACAAACTGTTGCATATAGCAAGGACTAGAAAGTTTATTTAAGTCTAGAATGTTTTTAATTTAGTATACAGGCCTTTGAATATAGACTGATTTCAAAATATCATACTTGCGTAGCAATTAAAATGCTATAGGAAAGATAAATTATTTTTTTTTTGGAATTAACCATATAAAGAGACCATAAGATTGAATGAAATGATTTACCTGCTCAAACTCATTGGTATAGACCTGTCAAAATCGCAACTTCGTGAAAGTTAGGGGGCGAAAACTGCTATTAAGCCATATATCTATGTTTTCTTTAATCCTTGCTGTATTTGTGCTCTTTGGAAGTACTTTGTGACCCATTAGTAGTCCACATCGAAGGACTAACTTGTCAGTAAAAGAATTATGAGGAACACTATTTGCAGTGGTTTGTTATAGATTAAGACTTAAACAAAGGAGTGCAATAAATTTTAGAGCTGCAGTTTCATTGAAACAAAAGGATTATTGTACTTTGTGCATCCACTCCACTCTCCTGGAAAGGTTGCTTATTTACCATGGTTCTGAATTACAGACAGCAGCTGCAATTGCAGCCGCAACATATCCATTTTACATATCTCGTTAACAGCATCAATACCACAATTGATGCTGCATCGGCCGCATTTTAACGCAATATAAAATTTTGCAGTGTAACAACAACACTACAACTATTGTTATGGAAAGCTAAAGACAGAAAATAGTCTCATTTCTCATAGATGAAAATGATAGTACAATAGATATTTATAGGTATAATGTAAAGTACATAGAACCAAATCACTTGCTAATACACTAGATTAAGCTAAGTAATACTAGCTAGCTTGTGACTCAAGTAAACTTGGTGAGGTGGAGTTTATTGTTGTAGCTTGTGTAGTAATCTTCTTTTCTTTCTCTAATAGCTATCATGAGCCCTAGCAGAGTATATGGCCCATAGACACTACAGCTTGCAGCAATATTGTCATAGTCTCATAGACACTACTGTTTGGTTCTTTCACATTTAACCTTCAATTGTAGTTCTTTATCCGGAGGTTTAAGTCCCAGAAAAAGCAATAAAAATGAGTATTGAAAATTCTGTTTCACATCTTGTATTGGACTATTTTCAACACTATTCACATTCATTGCAGCTTTTCATGGCTCCACACCTGCAGAACCATTTCTAGGGTGAAGAGATATAAGAAAAGCAGCAACATGATTTTCATGTATTCAATTCTACTTCTTAATTAAGGAAACTCATTTCAATTGTATGATAGCAGTTGAACTTGTCTCCCTTCTCAAATCCAAAATGGTATTCAAAATTCTAAAATAATTTGTACATAACATCCTAGTTTTGCAATATCTTTGTAGTTCTTTTTTCTTGATCTTAACCGTCCGGTTTCAATAGGAAGGAGCCTTTAGTACTCCAAAGTTTCGCCAAGAGGTAAGTAATGTCGGGTTAAGGATTGTTCAAGTACGGATTCAAACCAGGGTTGTATATCTTTCATTATGTAAATATTATTGCTCTAATTTCTACATAATTATTTTTTTATTTTTTTTGAAAGGTTTATCTTTTAATTCATGACTACACAACAGAACTTTTTAAATATATGTACCTTTATTGAGTTTTATATTTTAAACCTCTCATGGCTTATCCAAAACATTACTATAATTCATTAATCTAAAATTATTCTTGCGACACAAATATGATGATGATAAGCACAGAAACAAACATTGTCAGCGATCTAAATTGCGTCGTAAACACAATAGGTTGGGTGGGAAGAGAATTTGAATTGATACTTCAAACAAACATAACATGTTTATGCCTTTGTTTTCATGCCAAATAGTTGGCTCATAATATTGAAATTGGTATCTGATTCTCCCCAATACTACTAGATTCTCCAATCCTTTCTTCCTTTGTGATAAAGCAAGCATCATAAACAAGTGCTGATACACCAACACCACTAAGTAAAACACCTCATCACTGCTATAAATACAAGCCAAGCAGAAGAAAAATCCTAAAGCAAACAAACAAAACAAGGGTTTCCCAACAATCACAAACTAACTCTCATTGTTTTCTTTCATGCAACTGGGTTCGATTACTCTACGAATGAGACCCGTCATCATCAAAATCCTTCACAACCCGAATACCCTTTTCCAAGGGTACTCATGTTGTGAAGGATTCTAATTGTGATGGTTCTCATTCAATAGAGTATTCTAACCCGTTGAAAACTAGGAAATTAACAGCAGTGGATATAGCAGCGTAGTCAACACCAGGTGCAGCAAGCCATGTCCCCAAACCAACAGAAGGAATCTTAGCTCCAGTGTTGAATACATTATAGGTTCGAATTTCTTTCATGATGTCGAGACTTAGTTTACACAATAGGTAATATATGTAAGTAATTCTAGGAATTCATAAAGCTGGCTTGATGGTTGGGACTTTTGAAACTTGGGAATCATAATAGGGCAATGTTTAAACCATAAACTCGATGACATTTTAGAAGACAGTTTATAAACATGTCATATGTTGTTTCCATGTAAACCCTAAATTCCAATTCTCTTATTGAACTCCAAAACCAAATCCTCAATAACACATCCTATTTCCCATATTACAAATACATTATATATTATTACAACAGTCACAAAAAAAGTCAGATTATTCAACAGTGGAAAAGCAGTAGCCCATATGGAACTTGTCTCTTACTCTTCATCCCAGAGTTCTGCAATTGTTTTGTAACCAGGAGATGTCTGACTAACAAATTGTTCTCCCGGAACTACTCTTTCCTGCATCGGTAAATGAGAAAGTTGAAATGAAACTATGGCTTTTTTTTTTTTTTGAAAGAGAAACTATGGCTTAAATAACTTGTTATTTCTTATAATATACAAATATTTTGGTTTTAGTCCTCTTAAAAAGAAATATTGCTGGTTTTAATCCATGAAAATAGGAATATTTTTATTTTGATCCTCATTGTTTTGATTATAGTCCTTGCAATATTTGAACCATGTTGAATTCGTTCTTGTAATATCTCAATTATATTGATTTAGTCCCCAAACCATGACATCAATTTTATTGAGGGACTAATTCAACATGAATCTAATCAAATCAAATTTACCGAGGGATTAAAACCAAACAATGATTACCAATCAACAAAGACAAATTTTGCATATAGCAAGGACTAGAAAAGTCATTCAAGTCTAAAACATTTTTAATTTTGCACTTAGACTGAGTTTAAAGTATCATATACTTGTTTAGCAATTAAAATGGTATAAGAAAGATAAATTAAAAACTTTTTGGAATCCAACCATATAAAGTGACAATAAGATTCATGAAATGACATGCCTGCTGAAATTCATTGAAGTTGGCTAGCAAATCTTCTGGTATAGACCAGTCAAATATATCAATGTTTTCTTTAATCCTCGCTGTATTTGTGCTCTTTGGAAGTACATTATGACCCATTTGTAGTCCCCATCGAAGAGCTATTTGTGCTGGAGTCTTGCCTAATTTCTCAGCAGTCGTGTGTAGAACCGGATTTTTAAGAATATTGCTCTCAATTCCTTTGCCTAGTGGTGAATAAGCCTGAATAAGAACATTGATAGGGATAAGAAGTCATCAAAATTTCTGTACATTATTCATAACAATAAGATATTTTGATCAGTTACAAATATATTATAAGCTGACATATCATAGACAAACCTTAATATAGTTTAAGATTCAAGTCATAGATCAAATGATGAAACAAAAGTGGTTAGTTCTGCAAAGTTGACAACAAAAAGTGGCTTAAGTTCAGATAGTGATTCGTTGGAATGAAACAGGGCAACTAGGGCCTGAGCGAGTTTACTTGTGGATGTTATATTGCATGGACAATCAGGAACTTAAAGCAGAGAGTCCAAAGTAAGTGTGTGTAAAGGGACAATTATGCCAATGCCTTCACATTTGGATTGTGATCCATTTTCCAAAGTAACACTAGGGAGTGTGTTCATATAAGTGAGATCGGAGAAAAACCATTTGTTACGAAACATATGATCAGAGGTGCCTGAGTGAAGGATCCAGGTCCAATTGAAGAGGACTGTAAAACAAAGGTAACAGGATTACCGATATAAACAACAGTGGCAACTTGTGTAGTGATTCGATTTTGTGCCTTGACCTTGAGGTACTCATTATACTATGCAGACAAAAGGGAAACTTGTTGGCTTGTGTCAAAGGCATTGACCTAAGCAACACTCACGACTTTGGGATGAAGCTGATTAACTTCAGTTCGACATTGGGCCTTAACATGGCCAAAGTGGTTGCAATGGCTACAACGAGGTCGGGTTTGATTATTTCTAAGTCATCCTCCTTCTCCTCGTGCATAATTGGCAGAACCTACCAATTTTTCGCAAGAGGGGGTTCTGCAACAGCTGGTGCTGGTAGCTGGAGGTGGGTGCAAGCGCTCTCATGCGCAGATCAGGAGGTGGCGTGCACTGGAAAAGGGGGCCAGCTGGTTATGGCACAGATCGAAAGCAAAATATGCACAAGAACTGAAAAGAACACAGTCTAGAAAAATGCAGAGAAGTTTTATGATGAACCACTACCGATACCATGTCATTTTCTGGAATTTTTGTGTGTCTAATCAGACTTCACACGCTATTAATAATGAATTTACTATAAATACAAGTT